>OLNT01000130.1_pt1 | contig 50086 bp, 52 predicted proteins | sample 1672641 | NCBI WGS metagenome assembly OLNT01 (sample SAMEA3136708, study PRJEB25190) | human gut metagenome
GGACTAAGCACCAAAGTACTTTTTTTCTTGTGTCCGTTTTACAGGGTCCATTTTAAACAAATGTTCCTTTTTTACTTTATTTCATAATGTGATATGCAAAGTTAGCAAAACCATTTTTATCATAAGAAGTAGAAATGTAGTTTACAATTTTCTTTACATCATCTACTGCGTTATTAACAGCACCACTATAATTTACTTTTTTTAACATTTCTAAATCATTTAAATGATCTCCAATTGCATACGTATTTTCTAAATTAATATTAAAATGTTTGCATAAAATATCAATAGCATTTGCTTTTGTTACCGATAAAGAAGATATCTCGGTGTTTAGTTGACCTGAAGAAGTGATTTTGAAATCTTTGTCATATTTTTTATTTATACTTTCTATAAATTTAAAATCATGAGTAATGATTTCTAATTTAAATAAATCTTTATCTTTTGTTTTAAAGTCGTTGATAATTTGCTTAGTAAGAGGGACACTTGAAAATATAATATCATAGTAAACTTGCATACCATAAAGAGCATAATCAATATCAGTAGTTTTAGTCATTGCTAATTGATAAAGTCTTTTTATTAATTGTTTAGATTTATGATAATAAAAGTGACATTGATCGTAAAGAATATAATAGTAATCTAATTTATTACATTGATCGATAATATCAAAAATCTTGTTTTCTTTAATAGGCATATTTGCAAGTAAGAAACCATCTTGTAAATAGATTTGAGCACCATTTAAAGCAATAACAGGTATTTGTAGATGATATTTTTCTAATAGATTTATTTTAATATCATTATAACTACGCCCAGATGCAAAGACGACAATAAAACCTTTATTTTGTAATTGATATAAAGCTTTTAAATTTTCTTCACTAATTTCATGTTGAGCAGTTAAAAGAGTTTTATCTAAATCAGTAAATATAATCTTTTCTTTATTCATAAAAACCTCCTTAATCGTTTGACAATGTTTAAAAATTAAGATAGGATTTTTTTAACTTTAAATTAATATATTTTCTTTAAAACATCATGTTTATAGGTGAGAGTGTAAATAAAATGTCTTAGAATTTATATGATTTAAAGTTTTTCTTTTTCTAACCATTGTACTTTTTTGTTAATGATAAAGTGATCGATAAGCCATAATGTTCCATTAAAAATAATAAGAAAACGATAAGCATTATTTAATGAAAATAATGAGCAGGTAATAAGTGAAATTGAAAGACCAATAATTCTTCCTAGGGCAATTGGAAATTCAGATGCAACAATATATTCGTATTGGTTATAATCGTTGTTTGCTATTTTGGCTAATTGGAATTTAACGGATTGAAAGATTGTTTGATTCCAACAGTAGACAACACCAAGTAAGATATAAGTGATTAATAATATTTTAGGCGATTGAAAAATTCCTAATAAGGACATTATTCCAAAATAAATCATAGAAGCAATTAAATGATAATTCTTTTGATTGGTTCTATTAAATTTACTAGCAATTAAACTTGAACTGAAAATACCAATACAAGCCATAATTGAATTAAATTGACCGATAATTTGTTCGTTAGAAATAATTGTATAAGCAAAAACAGTAAATATCTGATTAAATATTGAATCTCTAATACCGTTACTAAAATTATAATATTTATTAGCATTCCAATATTTGTTACCTTTAAGTTTTAAAACTTCTAATAATCTAATATTTTGATTTAAAGTAAGTCCTTTTATAAAAATAGACATATAAATACCAATAATAAGTAACAAAGCGGATATAAAAAATAAAATATAATAACCTGTTAGTTTAGTATAAATGGAAATAATATAACCTGAAAGTGAAGGCATAATAATTCCAAAAAGATAACTGAATGTTTGTTGATATGAAAAGAAGCGACCTTGTTCACTTTCTTTTACGAGTTGTCCAGTAAGTAGGTTAAACGAAAAATAGTAAAAACCTTGACCAATTCCATTAAAGATACCTAATGGAATTAAAAATAATTGGGCTTGTTCTTTTAATGATAAAATAAGCAAATAATAAGCAATCATTGAAAAGATGCCAGTTTTAAGAAAAGTAACAAGATTTATTTTTGATATAAATTTTGTTCCAATAATAAAAGCAATAAGCAAAGAAACATAGTTAAGAATATTTTGAAATAAGATAATAAATATACTATTTGTTAGTCTTACTAAATAAACATTCAAAAAAACTGAGGCAATATTTGAACCAGCAAGGAATAACATTCCTACAATAAGTAAATATTTTGTTTCCTTTGTTAAAGTATTTTTAATTTTTAGCATTTCTAAAATTTTTAATTGCTATTTTTAATAATTCTGAAACTTCTTCTTGCGAAAGTGAAATGCTATCAACAAGAACATAAGTTGCAATACCATGCGTATAAAATCGAATATTTTGAAAAAGTTGGCAAGCTTCATCAAATGAAATTTGATACTGTTTTTCAATCTTTTTAATAATATTTTGATTGTACGATGATTGAATTATTTGTGATAGCGTTCTTTGACCACCAATATCTGAAATATAAACAGCTTTGAACAGATTTTTTTCTTTTCTTGCAAATTCGATATAGGCATAGCTAACGCGATACAATTCATCATTTTCATCAACATAAATATCTGTAAATTCTCGATAGTATTTATATATTTCTTCAATAAGTTCTTCTTTTAATTCATCCATATTTTTGTAAACCCTAAAAATAGGATTTGTAGAACAATTCATTTCTTTTGCAATACTTCTTGCATTAACTTCCTCAAAACCACTTTTTCTTATTATTTCAAGAGATGAAGTTAAAATATCTTGCTTATTAATTTTTGATTTTGGTGGCATAACAAAACTCCTTTCTTATAAAATAATATTTGTTACGTAACATATGTTATTTTATAATTAAAAATTAAATTTGTCAATGGAACACATCATAGAAGATATTTTAATTCCTCTTTTTTATTATTTGTGTAATATTATAATTCTATTTAGTTAAAGATGTTGATTTATACGGAAATATTAGCTTTTACAGGAGTAGGAATATCAAAATAAAGTAATATGCCGATATCTATAGAAAAGCAGAAGTAGGGTTTAATGATAAAAAAGAGATATTACAGAAAATAGGAATGTTCAAAAAAAAGAAAAATGACAATTCGATGTATAAAAGGAATTATTAAATTTGGTTGTTGATATATAAAAAGTTTCCCATTATGAGAAACTTTGATTTTAAAACTTAATGTTTTTTAATTTTCTTTTTAGCTAACCTTACCATGCTATCATCTAATGTAGTACGTGGGTTTTCTAAATTATAAGTTTTTGCCAAATCTTTGTAATGTTTATCCATGTAATCTTTTATTTCATTAGTTGATTTTGTTTGGAATAGGGTAATTAAGTTTACATCATCTTCTATTTTAAAAATATCATTTAATTTCAAAATAAATTTAGATGTATTTTCTTCGATGTCTGAACTTTCAAAAAAGTAATTTCCTGTGTTTGTATAGATGTTTAAATCTACAAAATAATTAAAGTAAATACTAAATTTTCCAGAATTACGGTGTGACATAAAACCTTTGAAACCATCTTTTAAAAGACCTACAGATGGATTGTAGATTCTATTAACAGGTAAAATTTTGATATTATTAATACTACTAAACGGAATGGTAATATCTACGTTGGATTCATTTTTAATTACTAAAGCATCTTCGTTTAAAATAAGTTGTTGTACATCATCAGAAATACTTGTTACTGAAAATTGTGCTTTTATTCTTTTTTCTTCCATTGCAAAAACCTCCTTTTTAAAAAATAAATTTATTACATCAAAGAACTTTAAATTATGAATAGTCATTTTATCTTTATTCAATTATACCATATAACATGTAGAAATATTGTGATTTAATCAGATTTTTTATTTGTTGAAATGTTTTTAATGGGTTATAATAAGCACTAATATCATCTATAACAGTATATATCGATTCTTTAAGTTAGATACATTCAAATATATAGAGAGATTGGTTTTAATCATTGCACTTTATAGATAACCAATAGAAATATGTGATATAATTTCATGTAGTTAAGGGAGTTGATTTATATGAAAATATTAGCTTTTACAGGAGCAGGAATATCAAAACAAAGTAATATTCCAACATTTATGGAAAGACCAGATGTAAGGGAAAAACTATTTAGAAGTTATGCCAATACACATCATGAAGAATATAATGAGGTTATTAAACAGCTTAAAGCCAATATGAACGGTGCTAAACCGAATGATGCTCATATTGCTTTAGCTGAGTATCATATACCAATTATTACCATGAATATTGATGGATTGCATAAATTAGCTGGAAGTGATGCTTTAGAATTACATGGTGGTTTACCAGAAGATGATGAAATGGATATTGCGTATTCTTTATATAATAAACCGGTACTTTATGGTGATCCAGCACCAAATTATCAAAAGGCTTATGAAATGGTTTATAAATTACAACCAGGAGATATCTTTTTGGTAGTAGGATGTTCATTTCATACAGGAATATCTGTTGATTTAAGAGAAGTTGCGAAAGCTAGAGGAGCAAGAATTATCGAAATACAGGAAGATGCTGCTCATAATGTAAGAAAAGTATTAGAAGAATTAAAGAAAGGATGATTTAAATAGAATTATTTCAAGGTGATAATACAATTATAAATCAACCTAAAATTATTACGGATGGTTATTATAAAGATTTTGGCAATTTGTTTACTGATTAGCTATATTGTATTTTATATTGGAGAAATCATATATATTTAGATACTATATAAAATAGTTTACATATATCAAACAAATGTTGGAAAGAAATGTTAATAAATATCTTATAATTATCACAGGTATTAATGAAAAACCAAGTGGTTTTCTCAATCGTATTGTAAAAATACAAAAATTAATTTATTTTTATATGGAGTGTAAAAAGGTAAAAGGAGAGTAATATGTCAGTTGAGAGAATAGGCGTTTCATCGGTAGAAAAAATTATAAATCAAATGGGAATGATTTTTAGAGAGCAGCCTGTGGATGATTATGGAATTGATGCGCAAATTGAAATTGTTGAAAATAAATGTGCTACCGGAAAATTAATTGCTGTTCAGATTAAATCGGGTAACAGTTATTTTAAGGAATTAACACCAAATAGTATAATATATAGAGGAAAACGAAAACATTATGATTATTGGTTGAATCATTCTTTACCGGTGATAATCGTTTTGTATGATCCAGAAAAAGATAAATGTTATTGGAATATAGTTAACAAAGAAACAGCAATTTTATCTGAACAAAATTGGAAGATTGAAATTTCTTTTTCTAATCTTTTAGAAAACTCTAAATCATCTTTGATTAAAATTGCAGACAGATTAACAGAGTATGAAAAAAAGTTCAATACTTTTTTATTTGCAAAGCCATGGATGAAACAAATTATTTATGGAAATAGAATTGTTTTAAATGTTGAAGAATGGATAAATAAATCATCCAGTAGAGGTACTTTTAAGCTGAAAATAATTGATAAAAATGGTAATGATGGGCAGGTTGTTAATAGTACATTTATTGGGTTTGGAACAAAGCCGTATAATCAAATTTTTCAAGAATTATTTCCATGGGCATTTATTACTATAGATTACAATTATTATAAAGATTATGATAGCATAGCAATGCGTGATAATGATTATGAAGCAGCTGAATATACTTATTTTGATTCTGTTGGTGCGGTATTTGATATGAGTGAATTTAAATATATTGTTCCCAAAGACGCACTACCAATAAAAAAATGGATGTGTGATCCTTGTAATATAAGACCGTACAGCATAGGTGGAGGGGAAGTAGCGTTCTATCAATTAATATTAGAATTAAATGATGTTGCAAAAGCATTTTTAATTTTAGATGATTTCATTAATGAGACAAATTTTTATACATTATTAAGTTAGATAAAAAATATTATAGTGAAGAATTTTTTGAAATTATAATAAATATTTAACATGATTAATAATGTAACATATTCTTAAAAAGTATGAGATAAATAAAATAACATTGATAAAGTATTAAGTGATTAACCGAAGAATAAACAATTGTTTATAAATTTTTTTTGATTTAAAAAATTACTAAATCTAAATAAGTAGGAATTGTAAAATGTATAAATGAAGTATTTATATTGTGAAAAATTGGATGATATAAATATTTTTTAATTAAATGAGAAGAGGAGATTAAAGCAAATGGAGACACATATTCATAATCCGTATAAAGTAAATTGGAAAATGTACGGGCTTATAGGTGTGATATCAATTTTAGTAATGATTTTTGCTTCTTTTTGTTGCCCTAATGCACAAAATGTACAAAGTATTATTTTTGATATAATTAGAAATTTATCTTACGGAGGTGTTGCATCTGTTTTTATTGCTTTATTAATTGAAATAGGAAATGTCAAAGAGAAAAATAATAAAGCTAATAATTTGTATGAAATGATTTATAGTGATTTAAAAATTAATATTTTGTGGTATTTGAATGGTTGGGCACAATTTTGTAATATAGTATACAAAGATAAAGAATACAAAGATGAAAAACATACTTGGACTGAATGGTATGGCATTGTTAAAAATCGTTTTATAGAATTAGATGACAAAAGACAAGAACAAGCACTAGAATTCTTTAAAGATGAATTAATATATAATTTAGATGTAATAGAAAAATCTATAGATTATATAAATAAACAACAATTTATTTTGAGTATTAATGAATTATACGATGAAAATTTAAAATCAATTATTGAGAATTTTAAATTTGAATGTTATGGTGCAAAGTCATTTTTAAAAATAAATTTTAATAGTGAAAAATTTTGGAAATCATTTGATGCAATAAATGAGGATTTAAAAAAATATATATGTAGTTGGACGGATATACAATATTATAATTATTATAAATTTAAACCTTTTGATATTTTAACTAATAAAAGTGATATTAGAACCGCAATTATCGAGAGTAAAAAACATAATAAATTAAAGTAATTTTATTACACGAATTGTTTTAGAAAGGAAGATTAATTAATGAACTCAATTTTAATTAAACCACATCATTTTATTGATATTATTAAATTATATGGATCTGGGATAGATAGATTTGTTCCTGACGAAAAAATGGGACATGATTTTTATAAGGTTGCTAATGAAATTATTGATAATCCATCTGTTGATTTAAAATTAACAATTGATGGAGATGATATTTGTAAACCTTGTAAAAAGTATCACGAACAATGTATAGATCCATTAACACATATACAAGGATATACGAGTAAAGATGTTTATAATAAAACTTTAGATAAAAGAATTATAAAATTATATAACTTAAATGATGAATATTATACGGCAAAACAATTATGCTCTATAATTCAAAATAATAAAGAATATATCTTTGAAGTCTGGGATGAAGAAGATAATGAGGTAACACAAAAAAGATATGAATTATTTTTACAAGGGGCTCATAAATTTTTAGATAACATTTAAAGAAGAGGTGATAGAATTGTCAAAAAAGGAAAAAGCGTATTTTCATTTACCAGGATTATTTGAATTTTATGAATTATATAAAGTCTTTTTACCATTATTCTATCATCATCGTGAATATTTTTATGATTGGTGTGAAATAGGTTCTATTTATGGAAGTCCTGAAGATTGCTTATGGGGTGGAGGACGTCTTGGTGAAGGAAATCAAAATCCTTATGAAGTTCTTTCACTTATGGATCAATATCATATTTCTTCGCGACTTACTTTCAGTAATTCATTACTTCAAGAAAAGCATCTTCAAGATAAAAGATGTAATGATCTTTGTGCTTTATTTGAAAAAAGTGAGGTTCAAAGTGGGATTATCATTCATTCTGATTTGTTACTAGAATATTTAAAAAAACAATATCCACGTTTTTATTTTGTTTCTTCAACAACGAAAGTTCTTACAAAATTTGAACAATTAGTAGATGAGTTAAAGAAAGATGACTTTTTATATGTTGTCCCTGATTTTCGTTTAAATAAAGTTCAACAATTAGAAAATCTTTTACAAAAAGATATGGATAAAGTTGAATTTTTATGTAACGAATGTTGTTTTATAGGCTGCCTTGAACGAAAGAAATGTTATGAAACGGTTAGCCGTCAGAATCTTGGAGAAGATTGTTTAGATCATGTATGCAAAGCTCCGAATTCTCATGAGGGGTATCGTTTTTCTAAAGCTATGCAAAATTCGAGTTTTATTAGTGTTGAAGATATTCAAAATAATTATCTACCAAAAGGCTTTTCTCAATTTAAAATAGAAGGTAGAAGTTTAGGGAGTGCTTTAGTGTTAGAATTTTTACTTTATTATATGGTAAAACCTGAATATCAAATACATGTAAGAGAAGCTATTTATTTAGATAATATGTTAGATTTGTTTTAAAAAATAAGAAGGATAAAACATGTAAAGTGTATAAATTATTAAAGAAATAAAAAGGAGAACATATATGAAAATAGAATATAAAGAAGGTCTTATTGTTTTAAAAGATCAGGATGAAGAAGTCGGTTATATTAAATATGTTAGAAAAGAAGAAAATGTGATTGATGTTATTTCAACAGTTGTTCATGAAAAATATCAAGGTCAAGGAATGGCAGGAAAGCTTTTTGATGCTTTGATGGACTATGCAAAAGACAATTCTATGAAAATAATTCCATCTTGTAGCTATATTGAAAAGAAGCTTATGAAACTACCAAATTCGTGTGACTTTTTGCATAAATAGGGCAAAAAAGTATATTATACGCAAAAAATTAATATTTATGCGTAAAAATAACAATATTTTCTTGCAATTAGGAAAGATTCTCTATATAATACTTTTGTAAATTAAGAGTCAAAGGGGGGAATCATCATGGCAAAAACTGTAGTAAGAGAAAACGAATCTTTAGATGACGCTTTACGTCGTTTTAAAAGACAAGTATCTAGAACAGGTACCCTTGCTGAAGCTCGTAAAAGAGAATTCTATGTTAAACCAGGATTAAAAAGAAAATTAAAATCTGAAGCAGCAAGAAAAAATAATAAAAAAAGATAATAAAAATACAGCCTTCTTGGCTGTTTTTTTATGCCGTTTTTTCATTGAAAAAATAAGTATCATTTAGTATACTTTATATGATAAAAATAAAGATGTTTTTAATCGAAAAAGGGAGAAACTATGAAAACTGTATTAAAAAATGGAAATGTTTTTTACCAAAATAAAATTCAAAAATTAGATGTAGAAATTGATGGTGAAACAATTAGTCAAATAGGTCATGATTTAGATGGTGAAAATATAATTGATTGTACAGATCTTTTAGTAACACCAGGTTTTGTTGATCTTCATGTTCATTTACGTGAACCAGGATTTGAACATAAAGGAACTATTAAAACAGAAACTTTATCTGCTAAATATGGAGGATATACGCATATTGTAGCGATGGCTAATACAAATCCATGTATGGATGATAAAGAAACTATTGAAGATTTTATTCAAAGAGTTCAAAAAGATAGCTCTATTCATACATATACTTATAGTGCTATTACGAAAGATTTAAAAGGACAAGAGCTTGTTGATTTTAAAGAAAATAATGCTTTTGATATTGTACAAGGATTTTCTGATGATGGAAAAGGTGTTCAAAGTAAAGAAATGATGGCAAAAGCCATGAAAGAATCAAAAGCAATCAATAGCATTATTGTTGCTCATTGTGAAGATGAAGGAGAACTTGAAAAAGGAGCATGTATTAACTTAGGACGTGTTTCTAAAGAAAATGGTCTTGTAGGAATCAATAATGCTTCAGAATATAATCATGCTTTACGTGATTTACAATTATCTAAAGAAATTGGTAATCGTTATCATATTTGTCATATTTCTACTAAAGAAACTGTGGCAGGATTAAGAGAATATCGAAAACAAGGACTTCCTGTTTCGGGAGAAGCTTGTCCACATCATTTGATTTTAACAGATGAAAATATTAAAAACTTAAATCCAAATTATAAAATGAATCCACCACTTCGAAGTAAAGAAGATTTAGATGCTTTAATTGAAGGACTTAAAGATGGAACAGTGACATGTATCTCAACAGATCATGCACCTCATAGTGATGAAGAAAAATTAAAACCAATTGATCAAGCACCATTTGGTATTATTGGTAATCAACATGCTTTTAGTCTTGTTTATACATATTTAGTTAAGAAGAATTTGTTAGATTTAGAAACTGTTTTAAAATGTATGACAGTCAATCCAAGTCAAGTAATTGGATTGGATCATGATATGGCTGTTGGTAAAAAAGCTAATATTGCTATCATTGATTTAAATGAAGAATATACGATTACGAGAGATAATATTTATTCAAAAGCAAAAAACACACCATTTTTAGATACAAAATGTTTTGGTTTAGTGAAGTATCATATTTTAGATGGAAAAATAGAAAAATTATAGGAGGAATTTATGAACTATCAAGGGTTAATGGAAATTACAAAAATTGAAAACATTGCAGATGATGTTTATGAAATGACTTTAAAAGGAGAAGGGGCTAAATATATTAGCCAACCAGGTCAATTCATTAATATTAAGATTAATGAAAGTTTACAACCTTATCTTAGAAGACCAATGTCTATTTCTGATTATGATGAAAATACAATTGTGATTGTTTTTAAAGTTGTTGGTCAAGGAACAGAAATTTTAAAGAATAAACAAATTGGAGATCAATTGGATTGTTTAATTGGTTTAGGAAATGGTTTTACTGTTCAAGAAGGAAAAGCTTTACTTATTGGTGGAGGACTTGGAACACCACCTCTTTATAACTTAGGTAAAAAATTAAAAGAAAAAGGTGTAGAAGTCACAACTGTTTTAGGATTTTCTTCTAAAAAAGATGTTTTCTATATTGATAAATTCCAAGAATTTGGAGATGTATTAATTGCGACAATGGATGGTTCTTTAGGTGTTAAAGGAACAGTTATTGATGTTATTAAAAAAGCTAATTTAACATTTGATCATTATTATACATGTGGACCTGAACCAATGTTAGATGCGCTTGCTTTCAATTATCCAGAAAACGGACAACTTTCTTTTGAAGCAAGAATGGGATGTGGTTTTGGAGCTTGTATGGGATGTTCATGTAAAGTGAAAACAAAACCTTATAAACGTATTTGTGTAGAAGGACCAATTTTATTAAGTGAGGAGGTTATTGTAAATGGTTAATTTAAAAGTTAAACTTCCAGGTTTAGAAATGAAAAATCCAGTTATTCCAGCATCAGGAACTTTTGGATTTGGATATGAATTTACAAGATTTTATGATATTAATGTTTTAGGAAGTATCATGATCAAAGGAACAACGCTTGAACCGCGTTATGGAAATCCTTTACCACGTATTGCGGAAGGGCCAAGTGGAATGCTTAATGCAATTGGACTCCAAAATCCCGGTGTTGATGCGGTCATGTCTCATGAGCTAGAAGAACTTCGTAAATGTTATAATGATAAAGTCATCGCTAATATTGGTGGAAGCTGTATTGATGACTATGTTGAAACCGCAAAACGTATTTCAACACATGATATGGTAGGAGCGTTAGAACTTAATATTTCTTGTCCAAATGTTCATAGTGGAGGTATTCAATTTGGGACAAATCCACAAATGGCTGCGGATGTTACACGTAAAGTAAAAGCCGTTTCTCAAAAACCGGTTTATGTTAAACTTTCTCCTAATGTAACAGATATCGTTGAAATGGCAAAGGCTGTAGAAGAAGCTGGAGCTGATGGAATTACAATGATCAATACTTTAGTAGGTATGCGTTTTAATATCAAAACTGGAAAACCGATTATCGCTAATGGAACAGGTGGCTATTCAGGACCAGCTATTTTCCCAGTAGCTTTACGTATGGTTCATCAAGTAAGTAAAGCTGTTAAGATTCCAGTAATTGGTATGGGTGGTATTTCAAGTGCCCATGATGTTATTGAAATGATGGTTGCAGGCGCAAGCGCTGTGGCGATTGGTTGTCAAAACCTTGTTGATCCATATGCTTGTTATAAAATTATTCAAGATTTACCAAAAGAACTTGAAAAACTTGGTGTTGAAGATATTAATGATATCGTTGGCTTATCACATCAATATTAAAAAGAGAAATGAAAGATTTCTCTTTTTCTATCATTATCCATGTAATATAATAAGATAAATAGGGGTGAAATAAATGGATTTAGATACATTGTTAAATAAAAATCAAAAAGAAGCAGCAACGTATTTAGATAGTCACTTAAGAATTATTGCGGGGGCAGGTTCTGGAAAAACAAGAGTCGTGACTTATCGTATTGCACATTTAATACAGGATGTAGGAATTGATCCTCGTTCTATTTTGGCAATTACTTTTACCAATAAAGCTGCTAACGAGATGAAAGAAAGAGTGAATGAAGTTGTAGGTATTCATGGAAGTGGAACACTTATTTGTACGATTCATTCTTTATGTGTGAGATTTTTAAGACAACATATTAATGTTTTAAATTATCCAAGTAATTTTACAATTATGGATGAAGAAGATCAAAAAGCACTTATTAAAAAGCTTTATACACAATTAGAAATAGATGCAAAAGTTATTTCTATTAAAAGCATGATCAATACAATTTCTTCATATAAAACAGCGAGAGTTTCTCCACAAAGAGCTATTGAATTAGCTGGACAATTTTCAGGAGAACTCAAAAAAGCAAAAGTCTATGAAGCCTATGAAAACTATAAAGAAGATCATTTCTTATTAGATTTTGATGATTTATTATTAAAAGCAGTTTATATTTTGGATAATTATCCAGATATATTAGAAAAATGGCAAAGAAAATTCCAATATATTCATGTAGATGAATTCCAAGATGTAGGTGAAATTGAATATCATTTAGTTCAATTATTATCAAAATATGCCATTGTTTGTGTCGTTGGAGATCCTGATCAAACAATTTATAGCTTTAGAGGAGCAGATGTTCATTTTATTTTAGATTTTGATAAAGATTTCAAACCTAATAAAACAATTATTCTTGATCAAAACTATCGTTCAACTGGAAATATATTAAAAGTATCAAATAATTTAATTCGTAAAAATAGTCAACGTTTAGAAAAGAATCTTTTTACAAAGCAAACAGGTGGAGAAGATGTGATTCACCATGTTGCTAAAAGTGAAGAAGAGGAAGCTAATTGGATTGCTAATAAAATCGAAGATATTGTAAATAATCAAGATGGGGTTAATTATCGTGATATTGCAATTTTATATCGTGCAAACTATTTATCACGTACGATTGAACAAGTATTGATTCGTAAAGGAATTGATTATCGTATTTTTGGAGGATTAAAATTCTTTAATCGTAAAGAAGTTAAAGATGCTTTAAGCTATTTAAGACTTGTTTGTAATCAAGAAGATTTAGCGTTTGAAAGAATTATTAATACACCAGCTAGAGGTATTGGTAAAAAAACATTAGAAAATATTCAATTAGTAGCACTTAATCATCAAATTTCACTTTATGATGCTTTAACGCTTCATAGTGATGAAATTAGACTTTCTAATAAATCAAAAAAAGAAGTGCGAATTTTAGTTGAAGCAATTGAAAAAGCAAGACGTTCAACTTTACCATTACATGAAATGTTTGAAAATTTAATGATTGATGTTGGTTATATTGAAATGCTCAAAAATGATTTAGAAGATAATCGTATTGATAATATTCATGAATTACAACGTTCAATTTATGATTTTCAAGTTTCTCATGAAGATGCACCAACATTAGAAAATTATTTACAAGATATTTCTTTATATACAGATAATGATGCAATTGATCAAGGTCAATATGTTTCTTTAATGTCTATTCATATGGCTAAAGGTCTAGAATTTGATTATGTCTTTGTTTTAGGCTTATCTGAAGGTATTTTCCCAAGCTTTAGAAGTTTAACTGAAGATGGAGATGATGGTCTTGAAGAAGAAAGAAGACTCGCATATGTAGCCTTTACAAGAGCGAGAAAACAGCTTTTCTTAACAGATAGTGAAGGATTTAGTTTTGTAACAGATTCACCTAAAATTTCTAGTCGTTTCATTGATGAAGTAGGAAATGAAGGAATTATTCATAGCGGAAGTAAGCCTCGTTTTAAAACAACAGATTATGTACCTAAACAAACAGTGTCTAAAGCAGAATTGATTGGGGATAATAAGGTTGATGATTGGAAAGTTGGAGATCTTGTAAATCATGATATTTTTGGTAAGGGTGTTGTTGTTAAAGTCAATAAGAATATTTTAGATATTGCTTTTGAACTTCCAGCAGGACTTAAGTCTTTAATGGCCAATCATAAAGCATTAAAAAAACTTACAAATTAGAGAATTCTTTGAATTCTCTTTTTAGTATTATTTTGTTATAATAAAAAAGATTTTAAAAAGGAGTAAGAATATGGATGATTTAAAAAGATATGAAGAATTAGTAAAAACAATTGAATATCATAATGATCGTTATTATAACCAAGACGATCCAGAAATAAGTGATTATGAATATGATATGATGATGAAAGAACTTAAAAAAATAGAAAAGGATCATCCTGAATTTGTCACACCAAATTCACCAACACAACATGTTGGAGGAAGTGCTAAAAGAGAAGCAGGAGTTTTAGTAAGACACCGTGTTCCTATGCTTTCTTTACAAGATGTTTTTTCTAAAGAAGAAGTCCAAGACTTCGTAAAATCAATGCAAGAAACATTAGTTGATCCTGTGTTTGTTGTTGAATATAAAATTGATGGTCTTTCAATGGCTTTAAGATATGAAAATGGTCTTTTAACAACGGCTATTACTCGTGGAGATGGAATCATTCAAGGAGAAGATGTAACCGTTAATGCTAAAGTAATCAAAGATGTTAAAAATAAATTAAAGGAACCTATTGAATATCTTGAAGTACGTGGTGAAGTTTATATGACAAATGAGGCCTTTGATAAAGTAAATGAAATTCAAGAGCTTAATAATAAAAAAACTTTCGCAAATCCTAGAAACTGTGCGGCAGGGACATTACGTCAATTAGATAGTCGTATTACAAAACAAAGAAATCTTTCTATGTTTATTTTTAATATTCAAGATATTCGAGGAAAAGAAATTACAAGTCATAGTCAAGGCTATGAATATTTAAAAATTCAAGGCATGAAGGTAATTGATAATTATCAAGTATGTCACAATTTTGAAGAAGTATGGAAAGCAATTGAAATGATTGGTGAAAGCAGAGATCAATTAGGCTATGATATTGATGGAGCAGTTGTTAAAATTGATAGCTATGCACAAAGACAACAATTAGGGCAAACAGCCAAAGTGCCTCGTTGGGCCGTGGCTTATAAATATCCACCAGAAGAAAAAGAAACAAAGCTTTTAGATATAGAACTTTCAGTTGGAAGAACAGGTAGAATTACACCAACAGCTATCTTTGAACCAGTCCGTTTATGTGGAACAACGGTTTCAAGAGCAACGCTTCATAATCAAGATTTTATTGATAGTTTAGATGTACGTCTTGGCGATACGATCATTGTTTATAAATCAGGAGAAATCATTCCTAAAGTTAAAGGTGTCAATAAAGATAAAAGACCTGCAGGAAGTGTTCCTTATCAAATAGGAAATACGTGTCCTGTATGTGGGGCACCAACGTATCAAGAAGAGGGGACAGTTGATATTAAATGTTCTAATCCTACATGTCCAAGTAAACTAGTTAGAAATGTTGTTAATTTTGTAGGAAGAGATGCCATGGATATTAAAGGTTTTGGTTTATCGTATGTTGAAACTTTAATAGATCAAGGGTATATTCATGATGTCAGTGATATTTATATTTTAAAAGATAAAAGACAAGAACTTTTAGATAAAAAGGTAATTGGTCTTGTTAAAAGTACAGATAATTTATTAAATGCCATTGAAAAAAGTAAAGAAAATGATGCAACGAAGGTTTTAACTGCTTTAGGTATTTCAAATATTGGTAAATCGGCTGCAAAATCTTTAATGAAGAAATTTAAAACGATGGATCAATTGATGAATGCTTCTTATGAACAACTTGTTGAAGTCAATGATATTGGTGATACCAGTGCACAAATTTTAATTGATTATTTTAAAGATGAAAAGAATAAAGAAATCATTCATAAATTAGAGCACTATGGATTAAAGATGGAAATTGAAGATACTCAAAGTTCGTCTATATTAGAAAATATGACTTTTGTTGTTACAGGAACACTTCCTACATTATCTAGAAAAGAAGCAGCTACTTTAATAGAAAATAATGGTGGTAAAGTTTCTGGATCCGTTTCTAAAAAGACAACCTATTTATTAGCAGGGGAAAATGCAGGTAGTAAGCTTACAAAAGCACAATCTTTAAATATTCCAGTTTTAACGGAAGAAATGTTTATGGAAATGATAAAATCATAATTTTATGCTATAATGTGCCAAAAAAGGAGGGTGCTCATGAAAAAACTATTTACAGTTATATTATGTTTACTTCTTTGTACAGGATGTACGTCAAAAACAAGTAAAAAAGAAACAAAAAGTAGCCAAGATACATCATCTACTGATTCTTTAGATGATTCATTTTATCCTATTGTTAATTTAGGAACGAATCTTGTAAGAGAAACTTTTTATCAAGATTTTTCTTCTTCTGAAGATTTTCAAACAATAGGAAGAGAATTACAAGCTTTATCGACAGATTATTTCTCTACTTCAGATTATTATATGTCTGAGGGTCTACAACTTGTTCAAAATGATAAAAATCAACTTTTAAAGAAAGAAAAATATTCTTTACAACCACTCAATGGAGAATTAGTTGATGGTCAAGAAATTAATAAGATGGTAGAAAATATTAGTGAACAAGATTATTATGAAAAAAGTGGAGATAAGTATACTTTAAAAGGGATGTCTATAGCGATTATTCTAGATCCAAAAGGTGGAACGAATGCAACTTTATCTGAAGGAAGTATAGACAGTTACGCAAAAGAAACGATTTCTAGATTATATAAGTACTTACAAACAAAAAAATCTGTGAAAGATATTCCTACTTTTATTGCTGTTTATCGTCAAAATGACAGTGAAGAAAATAGTTATAATGGACGCTTTATTTATAGTAGTTATTGTCAAAATGGAAAAGTTGGAAATATTAAATCTTTAGATTATGCTACTTATATTTTTACAAGTGATGAAGCAAATAAAGCAGATGAAGCTCTATATTCACAATTTTCGGTTTTTAAAAACAATGTAAAAAATGCTTCAACTGAAGCTGTTGGTGTTGTAGGTTATGGGAAATATAAAGATGGTTCAATTCAAAGTTTAAAAATTCAAATTACTGCGAGTGTAAAAAGTTATACAGAACTTATTTATGTAGTAGAAACAGTTGCAGACCAAATGGATAATCATTTTTCTGGATTTGATAGTTATGCAGTGATTAATGATCAAGATGGATTGAAAGCTGTTGTGATTAAAAATGCTGGAAAGGATGCACAAAGTACATTGTTGTATTAATGATAGACATTTGATACAATGATAGAAGAGAAGGTGAAAGAATGGCAAGAGAAAGATTTTCTTTTGATGATACAATCGAATTTGATAAAGATGAATTAAAACCAAATAATGATATTCATGCAAATCATACAGGGAAATTTACATTTGATGATGAAGTAAAGGAGAAAAAGGTGGCTAAACCAAAAAAGAAAAAGAGAAAGCTTAAAATATGGCATGTTGTTTTAACTTTATTTGTTGTTGCAGTAGTTGCTTTTTTCCTTTATATTTTTGTTTTTTCAGGAAATAATAATGGACCTGTTTATGGAGAAAGATGTGTGAAATTATTATCTGTTGATAAAAAAGCAATTACTCAAGTTGAATCACAAATAGAACAAGATGAAAATATTCAAGATGTTGCAATTAAAGTTGGTTGTCGTACAATTAAGCTTACTTATCAATTATCAGATAATATTCAAGTTGATACTGCTAAATCTTTAGTTGAAAATTCTTTGCATACTTTTGATGATGCAATGGGACAAAGTAAAGAAGATGGTGCTGCATGGTCACAACTTTTAAATAAAGCAAATGGACGTTTACAATATGATTTAGAAATTATTGTAAAATCTAATGGTGAAAGTGATTTCCCATTATTTGGAACAAAACATGCAGGTGTTGATGCAATTACCTATACAGGTCAAAATGTTAAAGATCAAGCATCAGCAGATAAAGCAATTCAAAGACAAGCAGAAGTCGATGCAGCAAATAAAGCTGCCGCAAATAATAATCAATAAACGAGCTTAGCTCGTTTTTTTGGAGGAAAAAATGAAGAAAAATGATTATTTTATAGGAGAATGTGTTGATCAATCTCATGATGGAAAAGGAATCGTTAAATATGAAGGATTTACTTATTTTGTAAATGGTATGATTACAGGGGAAGTTGGACAAATTAAATGTATTAAAATGTTAAAAAATTATGGGGTAGGACGTTTAATTGAATTACAAAAACCTTCACCTGAAAGAGTGAATCCTAAATGTCATATTTATCAAGGATGCGGTGGATGTCATTTAATGCATTTATCAAGTAAGGGACAACAAGAATTTAAAACAAAAAGAGTAAAGGATTGTATGGAAAGAATTGGACATTTAGAAGTTGATGTACAACCTTGTTTGATGCAAGAAGATCCTTGGTATTATCGAAATAAAGTTCAAATGCCTTTAGGTTATGATAAAAATGGTCAATTAGTAACAGGTTTTTATAAACAAAGAACAAACGATATTATTGCTTGTGATGAATGTCTTATTCAAAATAAAGAATCAAATGCAGTGATTCAAAGAGTGAAAGAACTCTTTGTAAAATATGATATTAAACCTTATGATAAAACAACACATAAAGGTAATATTAAACATGTTCTTACTAAAAAAGGCTATCACAGTGAAGAATTTATGCTATGTTTTATTACTTATCAAAAGACAATTAAACATATTGATCAAATTGTTGAAACACTTGTTAAAGAATTTCCACATATTAAAACCATTATTCAAAATATCAATGAAAGACATGATAATGTTATTTTAGGTGATGAAGAAAAGATACTTTATGGAAAAGGTTATATTTATGATACATTATTAGACAATCAATATAAAATTTCCTTAAAATCATTCTATCAAATCAATCCTATTCAAGTAGAAAAACTTTATCAAACAGCGATTGATTTAGCACATCTTACAAAAGAATCAACTGTTTTAGATGCGTATTGTGGAATTGGAACCATTACCCTTTCACTTGCAAAGCATGTAAAGAAAGTCTACGGAGTCGAAGTTGTTCCACAAGCCATTGAAGATGCTAAAAATAATGCTTTACTTAATAAAATAGATAATGCAGAATTTGTCTGTGATGATGCTGGAAAATATATGGTTGAGCTTGTTAAGAAAAATACCCATTTAGATGTTTTTTTTGTTGATCCACCACGTAAAGGATGTTCAGAAGAATTCTTAGAACATTTATTACAGGCAAGTCCAAAAGAAATTATTTATATTTCATGTGATGTTGCCACTCAAGCAAGAGATGCTAAGTATTTGAATGAACATGGTTATACAATTACGAATTGTCAACCCGTAGATATGTTCCCACATACCTTTCACATTGAAAATATTTTAAGATTTGAGAAATCCTAGCGATTTCTTTTTCTTATATCAAGTTATAACAAATAACTATTTGTCATATTATAAAGAGTGTTTTACAATAAAAACAGGAGGAAAAAGGAAATGAAAGTATTATTAGTTAATGGAGGACCACATCCTAAAGGATGTACAAATCGTGCTTTAGAAGAAGTAGAAAAAGCATTAAAAGAAGAAGGAATAGAAACGCTTATTTATCATATTCCAAATGTTCCTTTACAAGATTGTATTGCTTGTGGATCATGCGCTAAAACAGGTAAATGTGTTTTTGATGATTGTGTCAATGAATTTGCCTCAATGGCAAAAGATGCTGATGGCTTTATCTTTGGAACACCTGTTTATTATGCACATCCAACAGGTAAAATTCAAAGCTTTATGGATCGTGTTTTTTATAGTGCTAAATCTGCATTTGTTCATAAACCAGCAGCTGTGATTTCTTCATCAAGAAGAGCAGGAAGTGTCACAAGTATGGATGTTTTAAACAAGCATTTAAGTATTTCAGAAATGCCAATTGTCACATCAAACTATTGGAATGAAGTGCATGGACATACACCAAGTGATGTTGAACAAGATAGAGAGGGATTGGATACAATGTATGCTTTAGGTAAAAATATGGCTTGGATGTTAAAATGTATTGAAGCTGGTAAAAAAGCAGGAATTGAAGTTCCTCAAAATAAAAAGAGAACGACAAACTTTATTCGTTAAAATGAAAACACTGTATGTTTCTGATTTAGATGGGACGCTTTTAAATCGTCAACAACAAACATCAACTTATACTAATCAAACAATTGAAAAACTTGTTGATCAAGGAATGTTGTTTTCTTATGCAACCGCAAGATCTTATTATTCAGCCAAACCAGCAACCAAAGGCTTAAGTGCAAAAATTCCTTTGATTCTTTATAATGGCGCCTTTATTATTGATAATCAAAGCCAAGAAATTTTAGTATCTAATTTCTTTTTAAAAGAAGAAGTCAATGATTTAGCTCATTATTTTAATCAAAAAGACTTTTATCCTATTGTTTATGCTTTTATAAATGAACAAGAAAAATTTAGTTACATTTCTAGTAAATCAACGAAACAACAACTAGATTTTATAAGTACACGTAATGATAAAAGAAAAAATCCAGTTGAAAATAATCTCTTTCAAGGCGATGTTTTCTATGTTTCATGTATTGCTTCCAAAAAACAACTAGAAAGTTTTTATCATGATTTAAAAGATCGATATCAATGTTTATTTTCTAAAGATATTTATAGTCAAGATTGGTGGCTTGAAATCCTACCTAAAAAAGCAACCAAGGCGCATGCTATTTTACAATTAAAAGACTATCTAAAATGTGAGAAGGTTGTTGTGTTTGGCGATGGTTTAAATGATTTATCGATGTTTGAAATAGCGGATGAAAGCTATGCGGTAGAAAATGCCTGTGAAGAGCTTAAAGAAAAAGCAACAGGTGTTATTGGTCGTCACGACCAAGATGCAGTAGCACGTTGGTTAGAAGAAAATTATAAGGATTAGTATGAAAGATTTATATTATATTTTAATGTACAATAATTTAGGTAATGTTAAAGAATGTAAAACACTTATTAAACATGGTTTGATCCAAGTGAATGGTGTTGTTGAAATCAATTTTAAAAGAAAGATCCAAGAAGAGGATGTTCTTATTTATCAGGGAAAAATGTTAAAGAGTCAACCATTTCATTATCTTATGCTCAATAAACCACAAGGTTATCTTTGTGCCAATAAAGATGAAAAGGAGAAATGTGTTGTTGATTTAATTGATTATCCAGATTGTTTTTGTTTAGGAAGATTAGATCGTGATACGACAGGACTTTTGATTCTTACTAATGATAAAAGTTTAAAGAAATTATTGTTACCACAAAATCATGTAGAGAAGACCTATCTTGTTGAAACAAAAGAAAGACTTAATAAGGAAGATCAAGAAGCTTTTAAAAGGGGAATCATCATTGATCAGAAGATTCAATGTTTACCAGCAAAACTTGAAATTATAGATGATTATCACGGATATGTGACAATAGAAGAAGGAAAATATCATCAAATCAAAAAGATGTTTTTATCATTGAAGAATGAGGTTGTTTCTTTAAAAAGAATTTCATTTGATGAAATTCTTTTGGATGAAAACTTATCAGAAGGTATGTCACGTCCTTTAAATAAAGAAGAAAGAAATAAGCTCATAAAAAAAGCGGCTCAATATTGAGTCGCTTAAACTTTTTCTGTCGTTAAAATAACAATAACAGCACCGACGATCGATAAGATGACACCAGCAAGTAAAACATGTCCAACACCTAAAGCATCAAGCATAATTCCACCTGCGAAGTTTGCAAATACTCCTGATAAAGTCATTGAAGTTGTAACAAGCGATTGTCCTTTAACACGATCGGCAACAGCAATTTTTTCATTAACATAATAAACAGAGGCTGGAACAAATAAAGCATAGGCAAACATTTGACATACTTGGGCAAGATAAATCATAATCATGTTTGTCGCAAAATATGTAAGTGCATGTTTTACACAGAACATTAAAATTGAAAATTTAATAAGGGTTCCACAATTAATTTTTTCAGACATCTTTGTAAAGAAAGCCATTGTTGGAAGTTCCAACATTGCTGCAACGAAAACAGCATTTCCCATATCAGCACTTGTTCCACCGATATTTGTAATAATTTGAATAAAGAAGTTATTGATAATTGTATGCGCAAAATAGACAAGTACAAAACCAACTAAAAATAAAATAAATTTTTTATATTTCATACAGAACTTACCAAAAGAAAGTTGTTCTGTTTCTTCTTGTTTTGTATCTTCTTTGACTACTTCTTTTTCATAACCTTTTGGTAAAACAAACATTTTAACAACAACAAATAATAAAGCTGTAAAAATAATATAGAATAGAGGTAAAATACCTGGTGAAAAACTTTCGACAACATGTCCTAAAATAAGAGAAGCGATTGCATAAGCTACAGAACCTAATCCACGAGCAAGACCATAGTTGATTTCAATACCATGTTGTTCAAAAACAAAGGCAAGAGAATTCATTAGGGGCATGATTGATGACATGATTGAAAAAATAGTAACTACTAAAAATAAAACAAATAAAGCACTTCCTGGAATTAAATAAAGAATTGCGGATAAAGCAATGACTAATAAAACAATTGGTGCAATGATATTTCGCATTTCAATATTTTTATGATTGTCTGCAAAAGAAGCAAGCATTGGTTGTAATAAAACAGCGATAATACTTGAAAGGGCAAGAGCAATACCAATTTGTGAGTTTGTACATCCTTTATCTAATAAAAAGACAGAAGCATAACCCATCATAGAAGCAAAAGCAGCAAAGTAGAAAATTTGACTACCAGCATACTTCAAGTTTAAACTACGATTTTTTTTCATAAACATTTCCTTCCTTAAATAATAATCATATTGTATGTTTAAATATGAATAACTTATCTATATTCTATCATAAAAAGAATAATTGTAAGCGCTTTTTTATATTATGAAAAAAAGGAGAATATTTTGACTTGCTTCGAAAGAAACTTATAATAGAAGTGGTGATAAAAAATGAAAGAAATAATAATTGTAACTGGAGCAAGTTCAGGTATGGGAAGAGAATTTGCTATGCAAATTGAAAAGAAGTATCAAGTAGATGAAATATGGGTGATTGCTAGAAGAAAAGAAAGATTAGAATGTTTAAAGGAAAAACTACAAACAAAGGTAAAAATTTTTGCTTTAGATTTAACGCAAAAAGAATCTTTTGAAATACTTCAAGAGGCTTTATTTAAAGAAAAACCAAGAGTGAAAGTTCTTGTTAATTGTTCAGGCTATGGAAAATTAGATCATTATGAAAATATGTCGTTAGAAACAATTGAAAATATGATGAATTTAAATATGCTGGCAGTTGTCAAAATGGTCAATACTGTTTTACCTTATATGCATAAAGAAAGTCACATTGTTAATTTTGCTTCATGTAGTGGATATATGCCAATTCCTTATTTAAATATTTATGCTGCTTCTAAAGCTTTTGTTCTTAATTATTCAAGGGCATTAAATGAAGAATTAAAATATCGACAAATTCATGTTTTAGCAATATGTCCTTATTGGGTAGAAACAGAGTTCTTTGATCGTGCAGTTGAAAAAGATAAAAAGCCTGTTGTGATTCGTTATGGAAAAGTTTATAAAGCAAAAGATGTTATTAAAAAAGCTATCAAAGATATGGAAAGTTCTAAGGATGTTTCTTTATATGGAACAATCAATCGAATACAAATTTTAGGAATGAAGGTTTTGCCACATCGTTTAGTTAAGAAAATTTGGATGATTTATCAAGAGTTAGATGGAACAAAAGAAATAAGATAAATTGTATTTAATTAAAAAAATCTTTAAAATTAGAGAATTTTTTATTAAAGTATGATAAGATACAAGTAATAATGAATATGAAGAGGTATGTGTGATGAAAAAATTTATTAGAGAAAATATTGATCATCAACCAATTGTTGATAATGTTTTTAAGATTGTAAATCTAGCAAATGATGCAATTGCTAAAAAAGGAAAAGAAAATATTGTCAATGCGACAATTGGTTCATTATATGATGAAGATGGAAATTTAGTTGCATTAGATACCGTATTTAATACGTATAACAGTTTAGATAATAGAACAAAAGCAAAATATGCTTCTAGTTTTAGTGGAAATCCAAATTTTAGAAAACAAGTTTATAATTGGGTCGTACAAGACACAAAACTTGATTTATGTCATAGTGTTATTGGAACACCTGGAGGTTCAGGAGCCGTAAGTTCAACGATTTTAAATGTATTAGACGAAGGTCAAACTTTAATTATTCCTCATATTGCATGGGGTAACTATAAATCAATGGCAACGATTGCTAATTGTAAAGTACAAGCCTATCAAATGTTTGATGGAGATGCATTCAATATTACAAGCTTTAAAGAAACTTGTCGTGAAGTAATGGCAAGACAAGGTAAAGTTTTAGCGATTATCAATGACCCATGTCATAACCCAACAGGATATTCTATGACAGTTGAAGAATGGAATCAAGTGATTGATTTTTGTAATGAATTATCAAATGAAGGACCTGTTATTATCTTAGATGATATTGCTTATATTGACTATTCTTATAACTTAGAAAGATCAAGAGATTATATGAATGCATTTAATCGTATGAATGATCAAGTCATGATTGTTGTAGCGTTCTCTTGTTCTAAAACACTTACATCTTATGGTTTAAGATGTGGGGGTGCTGTTATTTTAGCAAGAAATCAAGAAGATGTTCGAGCACTTGAAATCTTAATGGAAAAACATGCAAGAGCTTCTTGGTCAAATATTCCTAATGCAGCAATGGAAAACTTTGTTAAAGTTACAACAGAACATAAAGATGAATTTAACGAAGAAAAAGGGAAATATGTTGATTTATTAAGACAAAGATGTGAAGTCTTTAAAAAAGAAGCAGATGAATGTGGTTTAACTTATTATCCATATAAAGAAGGTTTCTTTGTTACTTTAAAAGTAGAAGATGATGATTTATTAACACGATTCCATGAAGCAATGCTTGCTCGAGATATTTATACAATTAAAGTCAATAAAGGTATTCGTGTTGCTTTATGTTCTTTATCAGTAGAAAAATGCCAAGGACTTGCCTTTAAAATGAAAGAAATTTTAGATAGTTTAAAATAATTGGGGAAACCGGTTATTTTTTATGGAAAGAAGAAAGTATTTATTTAAAGGCAGAGTTCAAGGTGTTGGTTTTCGTTTTCGTTGCTTTTCTATCGCAAATGAATTAAAATTAACGGGGTTTGTAAAAAATGAATATGATGGTTCGGTTTCTATGGAAGTTCAGGGAGAAGGAATGCAAATAGAAAGAATGATTGAAAAGCTCTATCAACAACCATTTATTGAAATAGAACAAATCCATTATCATTTATTAAATATAAAAGAGTATGAAAAATCTTTTGAAATACGATATTAAGGAGGAACTATGAAAACAATTGCTATTGTAGCAACAGGTGGTACAATTGCTGGTACTGGAAAAAAAGGGAAAACTGCAGCATATCATGCAGGAGAAATTGATATTGATTCAATTATTGAAACAATTCCAGAAATCAATGAAGTGGCGCATATTAAAGAATATCAATTAATGAATATTGATAGTAATGAAATGACTCATGAAAAATGGTTGATCTTAAAAAATAATATTGAAGAAATTTTGTCGGATGATACGATTGATGGTGCGGTTGTTACTCATGGAACAGATACTTTAGATGAAACAGCTTATTTTTTAACTTTAACATTAAATACTCCAAAACCTGTTGTTTTAACAGGAGCAATGCGTCCAGCAACAGCAACGAGTGCAGATGGTCCATTTAATCTTTATCAAGCTATTTGTTTAGCTTGTCATGGAGAATCTTATAACCGTGGGGTTCTTGCTTTATTTTCTAATACAATTTATTCAGGAAGAGATATTGAAAAAGTTAATAATTTTAAAATTGATGCCTTTGATCAAAGATCTCTTGGATGTTTAGGATATATGCAAGATCAAGAAGTCTATTTCTATACACAAACAAGTAAGATTCATACGATAAAATCACGTTTTAACAAACGTATTGATTCTATTAAAAGTGTAGCGATTGCTTTTTATTACAGTGGTGCGGATGCTAAAATCTTATATGATCTTGCAAGTGGTCATGAAGGGATTGTTATTGCAGGGTCAGGAAGTGGAAATTATAGCCAAGCTTGGTTAAAAGCAATCGAAGAACTTTCTGAAAAGGGTACAATTTTTGTACGTTCTTCACGTATTTCACAAGGAATTGTTTTTGATGATGAAATCTTTGATCCACATCATTTATGTATTTCATCAAATACCTTATCGCCACAAAAAGCGAGAGTTTTATTAATGCTTGCTTTAACACAAACACATGATCGTGATGAAATAAGAGAAATCTTTTTACAATATTAGAAGGAGAAATCCTTCTTTTTTTTTAACATGTATGAAAAGAAGATAGATTTATGGTACACTCTACTTGCAATAGAAATCTGTTAATTGGGCTGGTCGTAAGACCAGGGTCCCTCAATTTGCGGGTAAGACACCCGTTTTTTTTAGGAAAGAATAAATTTTGAGAGGTTTAAGTACAAAAATAATTTCAATGAAAAATATAAGAAGGAGAAAGAGTATGAAATTATATTATCCTGTCATTTTCTTAAAAGAAGATGATGGAAGATATTTGGTTTCATTTTCTGATGTTCCAGAAGCAATAACATGTGGGAATGATTTTGAAAATATTGATATAAAAGAAACTGTTGTAAAGATTGAATTGAATTTAACTGGATTAGATGACAAAAAACTAATTTTATAATTATAAAAAAGAGTAATGAATCAGTAAAACTGAATCATTACTCTTTTACGTATACAGCAAAGTTTTTATCCTCACAATAAAAATCACCGTAACCATCTTCATTAATAAGCACTCTTTGATAACCATTAAAGACATTGACATAATAACAATGACGATCTTCTTTACCAACATACATTGATTTAATACCACCAGTTGAATTCGTCATAATAATTGCCATTGCTTTTGTTTGGGTACGCCTAATCCAACCAATTAAATGAGGATGATCGAAATAATCCTCTTGATTTCCTTCGTTATATTGTTTTCTTAAAGAAAGGAGCTGTTGAAGCATTTCTTTTTTTGAAGAAACATTTTCATAATCAATACCTTCTAAATCACCATAGAAAACACAAGGATACCCTGCTTTTCTTAAAAGAGTTAAACAATAAGCATGTCCTTTAAACCAATCAGGAATGAAAGAAGCTAATGATTGACTTGGTTCCGTATCATGATTATCGACAAAAGTAACTGCATTTGAAGGATACATGGAAACAAGCGTTTGATCAAAAATATGAGAAAAATCATAATTTTCATTATGACTTGCATCGTAAAAATGATAGTGAAGAGGAACATCAAATAAAGACATTTCAAAATTGACTTCTTTTAAATACTTTTCTAAATGATACACATCTCCGTGCCAATACTCACCAACCGTAAATAATTCTTTATTAAAATCGTGATATATTTTTGGCAAGAGGTTTTTATAAAAAGAAGCGGGAATATGTTTAACAGCATCGAGACGTAAGCCATTGATTTTAGTTAAATTTATATACCAATAAAGCCATGAGGTAACTTCTTGAACGGTTTCTTCATTTCCAAAATCTAAATCCGCTCCCATTAAATAATCATAATTGCCATTTTCATCATCGACTTCTTGATCCCAACTTTTTTGATCAAAAAGGAAAATGGTATTACGATGGGTCTTTTCATCATAATCAATCCCATCAAAATGATACCAATGCCAAATAAAATCAGAATATTTTTTATTTCTACCAGGAAAAGTAAAAAGAGTATAGACTTTAATTTGTTCATCACCAGAAATGATTTCATTAGTATTTTGACGATTGACTTCTTTTGCGTTAACAATTTCAGTACCGTCAGCGCCCATTTTATGATTTAAGACAATATCTCCATAAACATCAATTCCTGCTTTTTGAAAAGCTTGAATACACGCTAAATAATCCACTTTTGTTCCATATTTTGTTTCAATACTTCCTTTTTGATTAAATTCTCCCAAATCATAAAGATCATAAACACCATAACCATTATCATTGATGCCACCAACGCCTTTATAAGCAGGTGGTAACCAAATAGCTGAAAAACCCATTTCTTTATAAGATTTTACTTTTTCTTGAAGTTGTTTCCAAAGTTTTTCTTCAGGTTTTATATACCAATGAAACCCTTGTAATAAAACACCATTTTCCATTTTTTTCACCTCATTGAAACTATTATACATCATTTTATTTCATTTTCCTAAAAGATGCGGTAAAATAAAGAAAATTAGGGGGATTATATATATGTATGAATTAATATCAAACTTAATTCTTTATGGGAATTTACCAGAGGATGAAATTTTAGTACAACTTGCTAAGTTGTTATCAGATGATGAAAAATCAAATCATGAACTTCGTCAAGAAATTTACGGCCAAATAAAAAGATTATTAGAACTTGCAACTCAATATGGATTTAATGATCATTTATGGCATAATTATTTAACTTATTTATTAATGACAAATGAAAATCCATTTAGTATGACTTGTGAAAAACAAGGAGCAAGAGAAGGAACTGTTAATCATTTTGCTTTAAATGATTTTAAAGTATTTTATGATCTTTTCCATTATGATTTTAGGAGTATTGAAAAAGAATTAAATATTGATTGTTTTTCAACACTTGCTGATTATAAAGCTTTATCTAAACCAGAATTGATGTACAATAAGAATGTTTCTTTAAAAGTCCAAGAACTTTCTAAAAAATTAGAAGAAACAAAGAATGAACAAGAATTCTTTGATGTTGTAACGCAATTCTACAAAGATTATGGAGTAGGTATGTTTGGTTTAAATAAAGCTTTTAGAATTGCGACAAGTCATGAAAACTATGTAGAATTAAAACCAATTAATAATATGGATGAAGTTGTTTTAGATGATTTAGTTGGTTATGAAATTCAAAAGAAAAAGTTATTAGATAATACTGTAGCTTTTGTTGAAGGAAGAAAAGCAAATAATGTTTTACTTTATGGGGATAGTGGAACAGGTAAATCAACAAGTATTAAAGCAATTGTAAATGAATTTTATGATCAAGGTTTAAGAATGATTGAAATCTATAAACATCAGTTTAAAGATTTATCAAATATTATTGCGATGATTAAAAATAGAAATTATCGTTTCATTATCTATATGGATGATTTATCATTTGAAGAATTTGAAATTGAATATAAATTCTTAAAAGCAGTAATTGAAGGTGGGGTTGAAACAAAACCTGAAAATATTCTTATTTATGCAACAAGTAATAGAAGACATCTTATTAAAGAAAACTGGTCTGATCGTAATGATGTTGTTCAAGAAAATGGAATGCATCAATCAGATACCATGGAAGAAAAACTTTCATTAGTTAATCGTTTTGGAGTTAAAATCAATTATTCTAAACCAATGAAAAAAGAATTTAATCATATTGTTTTAGAATTAGCGCATAAAAATAATATAGAAATGGATGAAAAAGAACTTTTATTAGAAGCCAATAAATGGGAATTATCTCATGGTGGAACTTCAGGAAGAACTGCTCAACAATTTATCAATTATATTTTAGGATTGGAGAGATAAAAATGGATGCAATCGAAGCACTTACAACAAGAAGAAGTTGTCGTAGTTTTAAACAAGAACAAATTAAAAATGAAGAATTACAAATGATTTTAGCTTGTGGTTTAAATGCCCCTAGTGGTAAAAATAAACAATCAAGTAAAATTGTGGTTGTTCAAAATCAAGAAGAAATCAAAGAACTTTCAAAACTTAATGCGATTATTTTTGGAAAAGATGTTGATCCTTTTTATGGAGCACCAACAGTATGTTTTATCTTTGTCCCAAAAGATGAAAGTAATGGTATAAAAGATGGTTCATTAGTGATTGGTGCTATGCAAACAGGAGCTTATGCTTTAAATATAGGTTCTTGTTGGATCAATCGTTGTAAAGAAATGTTTGAGTTAGAAAAGGGACAACAATATCTTCAAAAATGGCATTTAGAAGATTATGTTGGTGTTGGTTGTTGTATTTTAGGATATGTTGAAAAAGCTTTACCTGAAAAGAAAATTTTAGAAAATCGTATTATTCAAGGATAGGAGAATGAATATGGATAACAAAACTTATGAATATGTTGAAGATCGTTCAATGACGATACAACAATACATTAACAATATTTTTAAATGGATGATTATAGGTGTTTTAACAACTTTTGTGACGGCTTTTGCTTTAGAAAAATCATCATTTATGTCTTATGCAGGAATGCTTCCTTTCATTTTAATTATTTTTCAATTTGCGGTTGTTATTGGTTTATCAAGACGTTTAATGACAATGAAACCAATTACGGCAAAAGTTCTTTATATGATCTATTCAGTCATTACTGGTGTGACATTTTCTTATGTTATTGCAAGCTATACTTCCTTTAGTGTTGCACTTGCTTTTTTAGTAGCAGCTATTTACTTTGGTGTGCTTGTTGTATTAGGAACAGTGATTAAAATGGATCTAACAAGAATTGGAACAATCTGTCTAGCAGGATTATTTGTTTATATTATTTTTTCAGTTATTGTGATGATTTTTCATTTAGGTGTGGGAACACTTATTATGCCACTTATTTCACTTGCATTATTTGCAGGAATTACGGCATATGATATGCAAAAATCATTACAACTTTATAATTATGCTTTATCTAATCCAGAAATGTTAGAAAAATTAAGTATTTATGGAGCATTTAATCTTTATTTAGACTTTGTTAATATCTTCTTAGATATTCTTCAATTATTAGGAGATAATAAATAACCAAAAGAGCGAAAGCTCTTTTTTTTAAATGCAAAATCGATTATAATGTCTTTTACACATAGGAGGGAATATGAAAAAACTAATTGGAAGTAAAGGATTTTATAAAATGGTTCTTGCGATTTGTATACCCATTGTTATTCAAAATGGTTTTACAAATCTTGCAAGTTTATTAGATAATATTATGATTGGACAATTAGGAACACTTTCTATGTCAGGAGTTTCTATTACTAATCAATTATTACAAGTATTTAATGTCACGATTTTTGGCGCTATGTCAGGTCCAGGAATCTTTATGGCACAGTTTTATGGAAAGAAAAATAAAGAAGGAGTGGAGAATTGTTTTAGGATCAAATTGATTATAGGAATTATAATTGCACTGCTAGCTATTTTTTTATTCTATACATTTGGACAACAATTGATTTCTTTATATTTAAATGATAATCCTCAAGATAGTTTAAAAACATTAAATTACGGGATGAATTATCTAAAAATTATGCTTGTTGGATTGATTCCTTTTGTGATTACACAAGTTTATTCATCATCACTTAGAGAAACAGGAAATACGATTTTACCAATGATTGCGAGTGTGGTCGCCGTGATTGTCAATTTCTGTATTAATTATATTTTGATCTTTGGACATTTTGGATTTCCACAATTAGGGGTTTCAGGCGCGGCGATTGGAACGGTTGTTTCTCGTGTGATTGAAATGAGTATTAATATTATAGGGGGTTCTCGAAATCTTTATTTAAAAGATGCTATTAAGATGAAGAAAGTTCCTTTTGATACAACTAAAGAAATGTTGAAAAGAGGATTACCTCTTTTATGTAATGAAATCTTATGGTCTATTTCTATTGCTTTGATTTCTCAAAGCTATTCCACAAGAGGACTTGTTGCTGTTGCAGCGATTAATATTACCACAACCGTTACTAATTTCTTTATGATTGTTTGTTATGCTATGGGAAATTCTATTTCAATTGTTGTTGGACAACAACTTGGTGCAGGTGAAATTGAAAGAGCGAAAGATTATGATTTGAAAATGGTGTTTATGAACTTTATCATGTGTTTTACGTTGGCTGTTGTTTTATTTAATGTTTCTATTTATATTCCACAAATTTATAACACATCTGTAGAAGTAAAAAATCTTGCAACATCTTTACTTAAAGTAGCAGCATGTATGCTACCTGTTATTTCTGTTTATTATAGTAGTTATTTTACTATGCGAGCAGGTGGAAAAACGTTTTTAACATTCTTATTTGATAGTGGTTATACATTTGTCTTTACTTTTATGGCTGCTTTATTACTAACAAGGCTAACAAGTCTACCAATTCTTATAATTTATATACTTGTTCAATGTGTTGATATTCCTAAGGCAACACTTGGTCTTATTCTTGTAAGAAAAGGAATATGGGTACATAATATTGTTAATGATTTATAGGGCTATTGTGTATGAATACACAATATGTTATCGTTCTTGTAGAAAGACCATGCTTTAGTTGGAGATAAATCGGAGAACCAGAGCCTTAGTTGGATAAACAGAGAAATTTTCTCTGTTTTTTTATTATAAAAGCGAACTTGTTAAGTCCGCTTTAGATTTATCTTTTAACAATACGATAATAGGCCTTAGAAGTCATCAAATAAACAATCGTATAAATAATAATGAGACCTGCAATGCAACCAGTAGTTGAAATAAGATAAACGTTTTCATTACATTCTAGTAATCCTTTTAAAATACGAAGGATTAAAGGATAGGCAAAGGCTAAATGAATGATGGCAACAATCAATGGAACAAAGAAGAAAATCAATACTTGAAATTGAATCGTCTGTTTAACTTCTTTTTGTGACATACCAACATTTTGTAAGATTTCAAATTTATTTTGATCTTCAAATCCTTCAGAAATTTGTTTATTATAAATAATTACGATTGCTGCTACTAAGAACATCATTGATAGAAAAATTCCAATAAATAATAATGAACCATATAATTCATAAATAACATCAATATCTTCATAACTATTTTGTATACTTACATAATATTTATTTCCTAAGTAATTATAATCTTTATGAATAATAGCAGTAGTTACTTCATCTACAACTTTTTTACTTGCATTAAAACCTATGAAATAACTTTTTGATTTAAGCTTATAGTTATTTAAAGCACTTTGATTGATTACTATTGAGATATTATTTGGAGCAAAACAATTATTTGCTTGAAGTTGACGATTTTTAATTTGTCCTTTTATAGTATAAGGAATATTCTCTAATGAAATGGTATGATCATTATAACCTTCATAACTATAAAGATAAGCTTCATTATTATTTAAAGATAAATTTTGATTAAAATAATGATTATAATCCTCCAAAGAAATAAGATTAATAGAAGCTAAATGATTATAGTCATAATCATTTAGATGTACTTTATTTTTCTTTAAACTTCCTGTGTAATTATAATAAGAAAGAGTGTAAAGAGAATCATATTTTTTATTTTTTAATAATCCTTTAACATCTTCATAGACTTGGTCTGGATAATCCGAATCAGTTACAGTAATAGTTCCATCCATGTAAAATTGTCTTTTGATACTATCTTGAATACCCTTATATAAACAAATTGTTGAAGAAAGTGTCACTAAAACACAAGTACATAAAATACAAATATTAGCAAGACCAACAGCATTTTGTTTCATACGATATAAAAGACCTGAAATAGAAGTAAAGTGTGTTGGTTGATAATAAAAGTTTCTTCTTGATTTTAAGAACTTTAATAAAGCAATACTTCCTGCTGTAAATAAACAATACGTACCAATCATGACTAAAATAACAGCAACAAAGAATAAAGCCATAGCTTGCATAGGATCGGTAATGGACAAAGTAATATAATAACCTGCACCTAAAGCAATAACCCCTAAAAGTGTTAAAAAGATTTTTGTTTTAGGTTCTTTTTCACCAATATTCTGTCCTTTTAAAAGTTCAATGGGATTACTTCTAACAACAACAGAAATATTATAAATAAGTGATAAAAAGAAAATAATACTGAAAATAATAATCGTTTTTATAAAAGCATCTATTGAAAAAATAAGAGAAAAATGAATACTTTTATGAATGATTCTTAAAATAATGACAGATGTAATTTGTGAAAGAAGCATTCCAATAACAATACCACTTACAAGAGAAATAAGAGCAATAACGATAGTTTCTAATAACATCATAGAACGTACATTTCTTTTTTCCATTCCTAATATATGATAAAGACTGATTTCTTTTTTTCGATTCTTTATCACAAAATTATTGGTATAAAATAAGAAAATCAAAGAGAAGAGGGCAATCACATAGCCTCCTAAATTTAAAAACATAGTAATTGAATCTTGACCCTTTAAAGTAGGACTATTTCCTACAGTTTTAATAATGAAATAAAGGGCGATAGAGAAAATAGTAGAAATAAAGTAAGAACTATAAAGCTTTTTATTCTTTTTGATATTTCCTAAAGCCAATTTTAAATAAAATTTCATTTTATTGACCTCCCGAAAGAAGCATTGTTAGAGTATCGCTAATAGCTTGATACATTTCTTGATTAGACATATCTCCTTTATAAAGTTGATGGAAGATTTGTCCGTCTTTAATAAATAAGACACGACTGGCATAACTAGCTGCTTTACTACTATGAGTAATCATTAAAATTGTTTGTCCACTTTGATGAATTTGATCAAAAATAGATAAAAGTTGATCGGTTGATTTTGAATCAAGAGCACCTGTGGGTTCATCGGCTAAAATAATTTTAGGATGGGTAATTAAGGCTCTTGCAACCGCAACTCTTTGTTTTTGACCACCAGATATTTCGTAAGGATATTTTTCTAATAAATGATTAATTCCTAATGGTCTTGCAAGTTTTTCTAGTTTTGGTTTCATTAAAGCATAGGGTTCTTTTGATAAAACAAGAGGTAAATAGATATTGTCAGCGACATTAAAAGTATCTAATAAGTTAAAATCTTGAAAAACAAAGCCAAGATTATCTCGTCTAAAAGCTGAAATATGTTTATCAGAGATTTTTGTAAGATCTTTTCCATCTAATAAAACCTCTCCACTTGTTGGTTTATCTAATGAAGCAAGAATATTTAAGAGTGTTGTTTTTCCACTTCCAGATTCACCCATAATGGCGATATATTCTCCTTCTTCAACATCAAAAGAAACATCTTTTAAAGCTTCTACCTTTTGGCTTGAAAAACGCGTTGAATAAATTTTTTGTAAATGTTTAACGTTTAATAATGACATTTTTGTGTCCTCCTTTTTACATACTTATTGTATTCTACTTCTAAAATATGACCTATCGATTTATCTTACAAGTAAGTAAAATAATCTTACATTTTTGTAAGATTATTCAATAAATATTTCTTTTTTACTAAAATCAAGACAAACAGTTGTTCCTTGACCTACCTTTGATTCAATAGAAATCAAATGACCCAATTGATTAAAAATATTTTTACATAAATAAAGACCTAAACCACTGGCTTTTTTATCATTTCTTCCTTGAAAACCTGTAAATCCTTTTTCAAAAACACGTGGCAGATCACTTTCTTTAATACCAATACCACTGTCTTGAATATAAAGCTTTTCACCTTCATTATAAAAAGTAATACTTCCTTCTTTCGTATATTTTAAAGCATTAGAAAGAACTTGTTCAATGACAAAACCACTCCATTTTTCATCTGTTAAGATTTGTAGGTCTTTAATTTGATAATCTACTTTTAAATTTTTTTGAAAGAAAAAGAGTGATTGTTTTTTGATTTCTTGACTAACAAGATGATCTAAAGAAACTTTTTGAAAAGAAAGGTCATGGTGAATAGAATCTAAACGTACATATTGTAAAGCCATATTGACATATTGTTCTATTTTTAAAAGTTCTACAAGCATTTTTTTATCTGGGTAATCATTTTGAATGATGAGTTTTAATCCAGCAATAGGAGTTTTGATTTGATGGACCCATTTTGTATAATAATCTATCGTGTTATTGTATTTTTGTTGATTTTCTTGTTTAAGTTGAAATATCTTTTTTTGTAATATTTGAAGCATTTCTTGATACGTTTTTTCTTCAAGATAGCTTTCTTGAGGTAAATTATCAAACAATTCAGGATTGTCTTTTAAATAAATCAAATATTGATGATGTTGTTTGTATTTTCTATAATCAAGTAAAAAATAAAGAAGGATGATAGAAAAATAGAGACTTAACATATAAATAATTAAATCTGAAATCATTTGACATATCATTAAAACAACAAAAGTACATAAGACAAACAACAAATAAAGAAGATAGACGGGATATGTTTTCTTTAAATAGTCTTTAAACATAATAAATAACCTAAGCCTTTCTTAGTATGAATAAAATCATGTAAACCAATATCTTCTAATTTCTTTCTTAAACGATTCATATTAACACTTAAAGTATTATCATCAATAAATTGGTGATCATCCCATAAATGATTCATTAAATCAATACGAGAAACAATCACTTCCGCATGTTCAAATAAATATTCTAAGATTTTTAATTCATTTTTAGTTAGAATAAGTTCCTTTTGTTGATAAGTGATTTTTCCAGCTAAGATATCTAAATGAACATCTTGATAAGTTAACAAATGAAAATCTTTAGAAAAACTATAAGTTCTTCTAAGAATCGCTTGTAATTTAGCTTGTACAACCTGTAAATCAAAAGGTTTATTAATAAAATCATCACCACCCATATTCATTGCTAAAACAATATTCATATTTTCATTAGCGGAAGAAATAAAAACAATAGGGACTTGTGAGATTTTCCGAATTTCTTGACACCAATAATAACCATCAAAAAAAGGAAGATGGATATCTAATAAAACAAGATCAGGTTGAAACTCTAAAAATTCATCTAAAACATGTTCAAAATCTTCTATATATTGAACATCATAATGATATTTTTCAAAATGTTTTTGTAAGCCTTTTGCGATAATAAAATCATCTTCAACAATTAATAATTTATACATAAGATCACCTTCTTCTAATATTATATAGAAAATCATGCAATTCGTCATCTTACATTTCTGTAAGAATTGGTATATATTAATGGTTATTTTCAATTTATTTCAATCATAAAAAGCCTTGATTTTAAAGCATTTTATGAAAGATATATATGTTTCAGTTTAATACAATGGTGGTACGTTTTACTCTAAAACTACTCCAAATTTCTCTAAAAATATAAATTGTTATACCAGGATAATAAAGCTATTACTCTTAATTGAGTAGTAGCTCTTTTTATTATCTGCTACATAATAACTATAGCTCAAAAATGTGCAATAGTTTTTATGATCTTATTATTTTGGTTATACCTCAAATACCGATTAGGTACTTGAGATTATTGGTTAGTCTTTTTTGACTAATAGCTTATATTAACGTGTCACCAATTTAATGACATCTAGGGTAGCAAAATGTGACGTAAGGGGTCTAATTTGTTAGGCCACCTTGCCATTTTGGCAATGTGCTAAGAATAGGGGGTTAATTAATAATATAAATATCACAATTCGTCTATCAAAAATCGAACGTGCTTCTTTTTGAGCGTGTTCATTGGTTGCTCATTTTTGAGCCACCAATAATAAGTTTATAATTAACCTTGCGCAATTTTTCACACCCTCCAAGTTAAATAGATTTTATGACTGATTTTACAATTTTGTGGCTGAATTTTCAGTTACGATATTATGCAACCTTTTTAAGAGTGCAACCAACAAAAAAGGGTGCACACTTTTGATTTTTTAATGATCATAATAACATGATTAATTTAAATAGTATATTTAGACAATTTTGTCCATTAAGCAATACACTAAATAAAATTTTTAATGACTTATATTTTATTTTTTACTTATTCGTTTTGGTATTAATAAAACTGATAAATTATATTAGTTATGCTTATATCTGTTTCTTTTAGGGTGTAAAATAGTTTTCACCTTAAAAGAAAAACCGACTATTTTTTGCTGGCTCTATTTCCAAAAAGTTTTTTTCTTGATTTTTCCATTTCTGCTTCTAATTCCTCCATGGTGTAATCATCAAATTCATGTATATCATCTGCATCATATTCAGTCCATTCATAGTTTCCTTTTCTAATTCTTTCAGCGATTTCTTCCTCCGTAACAGGAACAACTATTTCTTGAATCTCTTCATTATCATTTTTTTCGGTTCTTTTGGCTTATAGCAACTTGACCAGGTAGGAATGTATCCAAGTCCTCCATCTAAATAAAAATCTTCCTCAAATTGTTTTAATTCCTCTTCTGTCATCGTATCTTCAAGATTACCTGTAACTTCTACAATTTGTGTCTTTTCATTACTTTCCTTTTTTGATTTCATAAGTATCCTTCTATTGTCCTTGTTCCCAAGCCCATTTTTTACACTTATTAAACGCTTCAATTGCTTCTTTTGGGGCATCTCTCATAACTCCATCTTTTACTTTATCTTCATACGGTTCCCATATTTCCATCAGTTCTTCTATTTCTTTAGGATAATGTCTTAAAGCCATTTTATTTCCGCCCCTTTCTGTTAGTTAAAGCAATGAATTCAGCTTCTACCTCGTCAAAACGTGTTGCACCATACATTCTTTCTGCATATTTACTTATCTCACCTACATTATATTCTTTTATTGGTGGGGTATCAATCTATTATATCGTGTTTTACCTATGTACATTTTTGTACAAGGGCGTACCGAAAATGTCACACCCTTTTGAATGTCTATATAATAAAGAGGGTGCACGAAACAGTCACCCTCCATATTTGAAATAATCTTAATCTTTATTAACAAACCATTTTATCATGTACAAATATTTCATTTGCTTTTAGTTTTTTTAGAATAATATCAAAGTTTGTTGCTACTTCATTTTTTAATTCATCAATAAGATCTTGATTTACCTGTAAAACTTGAGCAAGTTCAATCATCCCGTCAATTTCGTTCAATTCTGTAATTGCAAAATCTAAATCCGCTATATTGGTTAAATCTTCTAAGCTTTTTCTTTGTTCCATAATTCTGTTTTTAATTGTGTTATATGCTTTATTTTTCATTATTCTTCTTTCCTTTCACTCTCTAAATCCTTTTATTTTGAGTTATAAGCGTTGCTTTATAAAATAGGTATTCTTTTTCAAATGATATAATATCGCTTAATGTGGCTTAAATTTGTTATGTTCTTATTTGCTATAGGCACAACCTTTCTTTTGTGCTTTAACTCCTTGAGCATATCCAAATATAAAAGCATTGATTATGGCCATAGTTCCACAATCACTATAATTTGAAATTTCAACAATATCTCTTGATCTCATTTCATAAATAGGATTGATTTTATTTTGTGTATTTTTAATTATTTCTAATGTATTTAATTTTCCCATTGTTATTTACCTCTTTTCTTTATTTTTTTATTATGCTATCATACGACGTGTATAACCTTTGAGGTTTTTACCTCTTTTAGCCGTAGGCGTAGAGCTTTTGCTCTATGCCTTTTAATTTTTAACAATATCCATGAAAGAACTTATCGATGACACTATCAAAAATATCTACTGCTTCATCATCCATTTCAGGAGTGAATGTTACATATCTATCTAAGGTTACTTGAACCGAGGCATGACCAAGTCTTCTTGATACTGCTTTGACATTTGTTCCAGCTTCTAAAGCCTTAGTAGCATAGAAGTGTCTTAATGTGTGAAACCTAAATTCTTTTTTGTAAGGTTTAAGTTTCTTTTGAATATTTCTTCTAACATAGCTAGGTCGCTTTAGATAACCTTTTGAATCACTACACACATATTTACCCCCTCCAAATGTTTTACCGTAGAGAAGGGCGAATTTATCCAAATTAGACTTATACTTTTTTAACATTTCTATCAAATCATTAGAAACTTTAATATTTCTAATCGATGTAGGGGTTTTTGTTGCAATTTCATGAATACCACCAATTTCACTTATTTGCTTATTGATATCTAATGTGTGCTTTTCAAAATCAACATCATCCCATGTCAAACCGAATATTTCAGAGCATCTTGCACCAGTGTAAAGAGCAATGTAGAAAGAAATGTATTCTGGATCAGTTTCATGGAATAGGGTAGGGATTAGCCTCAAGGTATCTTCATCTGGTAATTCATAATTTAAACATTTATCTTTTTTATATTTTTTCTTCCTGATATAGAGATATGGATTATTAGCTATAAATCCTTGATCAAATGCTAAACGAAGCATTTGCCCTAAAACGATATGAACATTTTTCATAATGTATTTAGTTAGGTGCTCAGATGCTTCTGTAATAAAGTTTTGAACCACCATGACATTTATATCTTTTAAATATAAATGGCCTAAACAAGGCTTAATATGATTGTTGTAAACACCTGTATATCCATGTATTGTATTTTCTTTTAATGATTTGTTTGTTGCTTCATTTTTCAACCAATAATCATACAGTTCGTTTACAGTCATTTTATTTTGAAGATTCTGATAGCCCATGCGGTTGTATGCATCTAGCTTGATTTTTAAATTTTCTTTTGCTTCTTTTAAAGTAGCCCCATAAGCATAAATTCTTTTAGGATTCCCGTTTTCGTTTTTACCAACAACTTCATTTACTTCATATGTATATTTACCATCTTTTTTCTTGATTTTTCTTGCTTTTGCCATAATTTATAGTCCTTATTAAGAATTAAACAATATCATTGTTGTTGTGTGATTAAGCTTTATATCTTTAATTTTATCAATTATTTCCTTTGAATTAACCCAATTAAAAACCTCAATAACATCATCTTTTTTACCTAGTATTAATCCTAAAGAAAAATCATTATTCTTTGCATTGATTAATAGAAACGATTTTATACCTTTACCCTTTTTTATTGCATATCTTTTATTTCCTGAAATTTCTTTATAAATCATGCGTATACCTCTCATTTTTTCTTTTTGTCTCTTTTATATTTAAGTAAAAACTATTTTTTAGTGCATTGTATATATATACAGTATTCTAATCTCGGTTGGGTGTAGGTTTGGTGTGGGTGGGCACAACACCCTCTCACCTCTCCTCAACTCTCCTAATCTAATCTATACTAATCTAATCTATACTAATCTAATCTATACTAATCTAATCTATACTAATCTATGCGGACATTTGACAACCATTTGACAACCATTTGACAACCAAACAAGAAAAAAACTATTTTTTTGTGTATTTTTTATTTTGTAATTTCACTTTAGAAAGCTCATTTAAATGCATTGTTTTTTTTGCTCTATCTTTTCTAATTTGATTGTGCATATACCAATGAGTTACAACTATAACTCCTGTTTCAAAAGGAATAACAAAACCGTTTTTTTCAAGTTCTTTTACGCTTTCAACTTCTAAACCTGTAAAACGTGCCACGGCTTTAGGATTACTAATAAACCCCTCATCATCTGCGTTTAAATTTAAATAAACGTATAATAGTTTTGCGTTTGTTGTCATATCAATAAAAGTATCACTGTCCATAACTTCTTTAGAAAACATTCTTCTTGTTGCCATTAATTGCTCCCTCTTTGCTTATAGCTTTCTAATGCCTTGACCTTGTTTGATACATCACAACCACGATATACTTCTTGAAAACGTTCAATTTCCTTTTGTGAAAACATAAAGCCTTTACCTGTCTTAATTGCCTGTATAAGCCCAATCTCTCTTAAAACTGAAATATTTTGCTTTGTAGTGCCTAGCTTTTCAGCAACTTCTTCTTGTGTTAGCATATTCAAATAAGAAGCTTTTTCTTTTTCTTCTTTTACTTCAATCATGCTATATAGTTCTTTCTTTAAGCTTTCAACTTCTAAAGGTATATCATTGATACGCTTATTAATCTTTTCCCAATTTAAAGAATTATCATTGTTATTTAATTTCAATAATCTCATTCTTTCTTCACTTAAAGATATGATCTTTGAAATTAATTCTTCTTGTTTATCCATTTGCATAAGCTCCTTTCTTCTTTTTCTGAATTTTTAGATTTCGCTAGTTTTCGTCATAATTGACGATTAATACTACTTTTCGATTAACTTCTCTAAATCAACGTTTAAAGCTTTTGCTACTTTTTGTGCAATATCTTCTCTACATGATTTACCACACTTGATATTGCTTAATGTAACACGATTAACACCACTTCTTTTAGATAGCTCTATAATTGTTAAATCTTGCTTTGTCAGCTCAGTAACAAATTTTAATCTATCAATTCTCATTGCGTTCGCCTCACTTTACAAACATAATTATGTTTGCTATATTTAATTTAACAAACATATATGTATTTGTAAATGCCTTTTTAAATACTTTTGTGTTTGTTAGTTAAAAATATGTGTTATACTTCGTATGAGGTGATAAAAAATGACTATAGGAAATAACATCAAAAGAATTAGAGAAGAGAAAGGAATGACACAAAAGGAACTAGCGGATAAATGCAATATTATTTATCAAACGATAGGAAAATATGAGAGGAATTTATTAAATCCAAAATACGAAACATTGCGAAAAATAGCTAACGCATTAGATATAAATTACCTTGATTTGTTAGATGATAAAATGAGAGAAAATTTAGATAAAAAATCTAAAGATATAGCTTTTGCGGAAGCAGAGCCATGGGCTTTATACTACTCTAATATTTTTAATACTTATAAAGAAAAAAGTGACCTGTTTTATACCTGGTATCGTAGAAAGAAACAAGAAGTAAGCTACGAGATAGATAAGCTAAAAAGTGTGAAATTTGATTTTAACATTCCTTTTCATGATTATGGGCAAGATATAGGCCATGTTTATAAACATGATTTTGACGAGCATATAAATTATTTACAAGGTTTAATAAATGATTTAGATTATCTTTTTAATACTTTAGAACAAATGTATGAAGAACAAGAAAGATTTTTAGAAAATGGTACAATTTTAGATACTGTTGATAAGAAAAGAAAAGAGCTATTAAAGTTAGTTCATACTCCTTTTATAGATGAAAGAGAACAAGAGGAAAGCTATTTTAATTCTTTAAGTGATGAAGAAGTAGAAAAAGAATTTAATAAGCTTGTAGATAAATTAAAATTAGAAAACAATAAACTATTGGAAGAATTGAACAAATTAGAAAATAAATAAAACTTATATTATTTATCACCCCTCCTGGTATAACACGAACAAAACGGCAAAAAGGAGGGCACAATAATGAGCATTATTAAAGTACCTAGCAAGAAAGCTAAGAAAGGTTACACATATAAAGTAACTTTTAAATATAAAGAAAACGATATAACAAGAACATATTCTAAAAGCGGTTTTATTGTAAAGAAAGAAGCTCAAGAACATGAGAGTATGGTTAAAACTCAAATAAATCAAGATGGATATTTAAAGAAAATATGTAAAGATAGCTTAAATAAAGTGTTTAATGATTGGTTAAAGGTTGATGGTGGGTCATATGCTCCTAATACAATCAATCTATATAAGAGAATTTATAACAAATACATCTATAGCACTATTGGTAAAGAAAAGATAATTTCATTGAAATATAAAGATATTCAAGCTTTTATTAATGAAAGTGATGTAAGCTATGATAATTGCGTTGCTATTAAAAAAGTTTTAAATAACGTATTTAAATACGCTATAAAGAATGAATACATTGAAACAAATCCAATAGCATATATAGAGATTACTAAAATAAAAGAGAAAAAAGAAATAAATAACTATTTATCTTTAGAAGAATATAACATGATCATAGAAAAACTAAATCGTGGTTCTTTCTATGCAAGAGCTTTATCTATTGCTATTAGTATTGGTTATCATACAGGGTTAAGAATCAGTGAGATATTCGCATTAAATAAAAGTGATATTGATTTTATCAATGATACTATTACAGTAAATAAACAATTATTAGAGCGTGAGGGGAAGAATAAAGACCTTAAGATAAAAACAAAGCTTAAAACCTCATCAAGTAATAGTGTTCTTCCTTTAGTACCAACATTAAAAGAAATACTAATAGAATGGTTTGATATTAACCCTTATGAAAAAGTTGTATGTAATGAAGATGGTTATTATTTAAATCCTGTTAGTGCTCAAGCAAGAGTTAAAAAGATTGCTAGTGATTTAGGTATTCAAGGTTTTCATTTCCATATGTTAAGACATACTTTAATTACAAACTTATATAAAAGTGGTGTTGATGTTAAAACCACTCAAGAATTAGCAAGACATAGTAATATCAATACTACTTTAAATGTCTATACTCATTTAGAGGAAAACAGTAAAAAAGATACTCTAAATAATGTTTTTGAACAAATTTACTCTAAAAATACTCCAAAAATGGATAAAAGAGATATGTTAGCATAGTAAAACCCTTTATATATCAAGGGTTTCAAGAGATTTAATAAAAGAAATATATCTTACAATTGTGTAAGATATGTTATAATGAAAAGCGATTGGGGGATATAAATATGATTTTTGAATATGATGAAAATAATTTAGAAAAATTTGAAAACTTTAAAGGTGGCGAAAAATACATTGAAGCAAAGATGTATTTTGATGGTTTAAATCGTTTTATGATTGGACATATTCCATGTGGCGGAAGTGTTGGAGAACATGTTCATGAAACAAACAGTGAAGTGATTTATGTTATTTCTGGTAATGGTTATGTTATTTATGATGGACAAAGAGAAGAACTTCATAAAGGAAGTGTTCATTATTGTCCTAAAGGTCATAAACATACAATGGTCAATGATCATGAAGAAGACCTTGTTTATTTCGCAGTTGTACCTGAACAATAATTCTTGATTATTATCAAGAATTTTTAATTTCTGGATGAAAAAAATGTATAATAAAAAAAGAGGTGAGGATGATGGATTCTTTTTTAAAAGAGATTGATACAGAACTTTTAAAGAGATGGCTGTTGAATCAAAATGAAGATGATTGGGATGTCAAAGAAGTTAATGATAATATTGTGATTGAAACAAAATATGGTTTAGGATTCATTAATTTTTATCCTAATTGTATTATTGAACTCGATGTTGAAAATAAGATGACAAAAGAAAAAGTCTTCTTTATTCATTTTCAAATGAATAATTTTCATCATGCTTTAGGTTTGCTTTATGACATGCGTCTTTGTTTACAAACTTTAACGACTTCTAAAAAAACAAAAGTACTTCTTTCGTGTACAAGTGGACTTACTACAGGTTTCTTTGCGGAAAAATTAAATGAGGGTGTACAGCTTCTAAATAAAGATTTTGAATTTAATGCTGTTTCTTATGGGAATCTTTATGACATGGCGAAAGATTATGATGTTATTTTACTTGCACCACAGGTATCATTTCGTTTATCTGAAGTAGAAGGAGTCTTAAAAAATAAGCGTGTTTATGCTTTATCACCTGCATTATTTGGAAAATATGATGTGGGAAATACGATTACTTTTTTAGAAGATGAACTTTATAAAGAAAAAGAAGTTCAAAGTCAACAAGAAAATCCACTGCCTATTAAACAAATGTTGAAAGCTCATCAACAAGTGCTCGCACTTGCATTTATCCAATTGGATCAAAAAGTAAGACTTGTCAGTCGTCTTTATGATGAAAATGATATGATTTTAGAAGATTTTGAAGTCTATAAAAATACGATTTCAGTCGATGATATTGTTGATTTAATTAATACGATTTTATATGAATATCCTGATATAGAACTCATTAGTCTTTCACTCCCTGGTGTTGTTTATAATGGGGTAGTAACTTTAAAGAAATATGGCTTGAATGAATGTCATTTACAAGCTTTTCTTGAAGAAAAATATAGTCAAAAGATTGTCATTAATAATGATGTTAATACAATTGTAATGGGATATTTTGCTTCACAAGATGACTATGAATCGATTTCTTTCCTTTATCAAGCACGAATTGGTGGTACTGGTGGGGTAGGACATATTCATCGAGGACATTTAATTAAAGGAAGGCATAATATTGCGGGTGAAATTCAGTATTTACCGATTTCTTTTAGTGAGAATTATCAAGAAATTAAGAAAACTCCAGAAGGAGCTCTTGAATGGACAACAAAGTATTGTTTAGGGATTACTTCGATGGTGGCACCGGATGCAATCATTATTTATAATCGGTTGATTTCTAAAAGTGATGATGTAAAAAAAGAAATGGAAAAATATATGCCAAAGAGTTATATCCCTGATTTGATTAAGATTGAAAGCTTAAAGGAATATATGTTGATTGGATGTATTTTATTGGGATTAAAAGAAATGTAAGAGGTATCTTTGAAAAAAGATATCTTTTTTACATTTATTTATGACAACTGTCTTGTCAGATGTAAACAAAAGGAGTATACTCTCCTCGAGAAAAGGGAGAAGTTATATGGATAATATAGAAAAAATTAAAAAGTTAAAAGAAGAAAAAAATGCGATTATTTTAGCACATTATTATGTTGATGAAGAAGTGCAAAAGATTGCTGATTATATCGGAGATTCGTTTTATCTTGCTAAAGTTGCAAGTCAAACAGAAGCTGATCGTATTGTTTTTGCGGGTGTTGAATTTATGGGGGAAAGTGCCAAAATCTTAAATCCAAATAAAAAGGTTTTAATGCCTGATGCCTTTGCGGATTGTCCAATGGCACATATGATTACAATTAAAGAAATTAAAGAAATGAGAGAAAAATATGATGATTTAGCAGTTGTCTGTTATATTAATTCGACAGCTGAAATCAAACAATATGCGGATGTCTGTGTGACATCTTCAAATGCTGTAAAAATCGTTAAAGCATTACCACAAAAAAATATTTTCTTTATACCAGATCAAAACTTAGGAGATTTTGTAAGAAGACAAGTCCCTGAAAAAAATGTGATGACAAATTATGGACATTGTCCTCGTCATACCAATATTACTTTGGATAAATTAAATGAAGTGAAACAAAAATATCCAGAGGCTAAAATTGCAGTGCACCCAGAATGTAAAAGAGAAATCGTTGAAGCTGCTGATTTTGTAGGAAGTACTTCTGCCATTATTGATTATGTTGTTCAAACAGAAGCGAAAGATTTTATTATTGGGACAGTAGATGGTGTTTTTGCGAAAATCAAAGAATTAGCACCAAATAAAAATTTACACACTATTATGGATGTACAAGTTTGTCCAAATATGAAAAAAGTGACATTAGAAAAAATCGTTGATGTTTTAGAAAATGATACAAATGAAGTGATTTTAAATGATGACTTTATGCAAAAAGCATTAAGTCCACTTAAAAAAATGTTAGAACTTGCAAAATAGGAGTAGAATATGAAAACAGATGTATTAATAGTAGGAAGTGGATGTTCAGCCCTTTATATGGCTTTACATTTACCAGAAGATTTAAATATTTTAATGGTTACTAAAAAAGAAGCGGAACTAAGTGATTCATTTTTAGCACAAGGTGGAATCTGTATGCTTAGAAATGAAGATGACTATGATAGTTATTTTGAAGATACGATGAAAGCAGGTCATTATGAAAATGATGCTTATTCAGTTGAATTAATGATTAAATCATCACCAGATGTTATTCAAGATTTAATTAGTTATGGGGTTGATTTTGAAAGAAATGAAGACGGAAGCCTTGCTTTTACAAGAGAAGGGGCTCATAGCCAAAAACGTATCCTTTATCATGAAGATATTACAGGTAAAGAAATTACGAGACATTTATTAGAAAAAGTAAGACAAAAAAAGAACGTAACACTTTTAGAAAATACACCTCTTGTTGATTTAATTGTTCGAGGAAATGTTGCTTTAGGTGGAGTGATTAAAAGAAATAATCAAGAAGAAAAGGTATACGCTAAAAAAGTTGTTTTAGCTACTGGAGGAATCGGAGGACTTTATAAACATTCTACAAATTATCCTCATTTAACAGGAGATGGTATTGAACTTTCTAAAAAATATCAAATTGAACTTAAAAACTTAGATTATGTACAAATTCATCCAACAACTTTATATACAACAGATCATGAAAGAAGTTTTTTGATTTCTGAATCTGTTCGTGGTGAAGGGGCTATTCTTTTAGATAAAAATGGAAATCGTTTTGTCAATGAACTTCTTCCAAGAGATGTTGTGGCAGAAGCCATCTTTAAACAAATGGAAAAAGATCAAACAGATTATGTTTATGAAGATTTAAGACCAATTGGTAAAGAAGAAATTGCAAGTCATTTCCCTCATATCGTTGAACATTGTAAAGAAAAAGGATATGACGTTTTTAAAGAACCTATTCCTGTTGTACCTGCACAACATTATTTTATGGGTGGTATCAAAGTAGACTATGATAGTCATACCAGTATGAAACATTTATATGCTATTGGAGAAACAGCATGCAATGGTGTTCATGGAAAGAATCGTCTAGCAAGTAATTCACTTTTAGAAAGTCTTGTTTTTGCTAAACGTGCTGCCAAACGTATTGAAAAAAGTTTAAAGGAGAGAGCTCATTATATGTTTGATCAAACAACTTTAAAATTAAATGTAGACCCACTTATTATCAGTGCCTTAAAAGAAGATATTACTAGTGAAGATGTTTCTACAAATAGTGTGATGCCTTTTTCTAAAACAGGTGTCGTTGATTTAATTTGTAAAGAAGATGGTATTATTTGTGGATTACAAATATTTGAACGTACTTTTGAATTATTAGATGAAGCGTGTGATGTCGAATTCTTTGCAAGTGATGGCGACCGTGTAGAAAAAGGGCAACTTTTAGGACGTGTCAAAGGGGATGTTCGTATTTTATTAAGTGGTGAACGTGTTGCTTTAAATTATTTACAAAGAATGAGTGGAATTGCCACTTACACAGCGAATGTTCAAAAATATTTAAAAGATTCTTCTATTCGTTTATTAGATACACGTAAAACAACACCAAATAATCGTATCTTTGAAAAATATGCAGTAAGAGTTGGTGGTGGGCATAATCACCGTTATAATTTAAGTGATGGTGTTTTATTAAAAGATAATCATATTGGTGCTGCTGGTGGTGTTAAGGAAGCTATTATGCTTGCTAAAGAGTATGCGCCATTTGTCAGAAAAATCGAAATAGAAGTAGAAAATATGGAAATGGTCAAAGAAGCTGTAGAAGCAGGTGCGGATATTATCATGTTAGATAATATGGATGATGATATGTTAAAAGAAGCTATTGCTTATATTGATCATCGTGCTGAAATTGAAGTTTCAGGAAATGTCACAAAAGAAAACATTGCAAGACTTACAAATCTAGGAGTGGATTATGTTTCAAGCGGTGCTTTAACACATTCTGCACCAATATTAGACCTTTCATTGAAAAATTTACATGTGCTATAATATCAATTAAGGAGGGCGAGTTATGGATGGAAATAAAAGAAGACAAGCCATTATTGATATTTTAAAAAACAGTTTACAACCTGTATCAGGAACATATTTAGCGAAAACCCTCCAAGTAAGTCGGCAAGTCATTGTTCAAGACATTGCTTTACTTCGTGCTGGTGATTATGATATTTATTCAACACATAAAGGATATGTTTTAAATACACAAAAAGTTTGTAAACGTATTTTTAAGGTACATCATGATGATAATGAAGTGGAAAAAGAACTTTCTTTAATTGTTGACTTAGGTGGGTTTGTTGAAGATGTCTTTGTTTATCATAAAGTTTATAATATTGTAAAAGCAACATTAAATATTGCTTCAAGAAGAGATATTAAAAATTATATGACAAATCTACAAACAGGGCATTCAAGCTTACTAAAAAATGTCACATCAGGATATCATTATCATACAGTTCATGCAGACAATGAAGAAATTCTCGATGAAATTCAAGAAGAACTTCAAAAAGCTGGATTTCTTGCACAGTTGCAAGAATATGAACCTGTTGATTTTTGGAAAGATAAGTAAAATAAAAACATCAATATTTTGTTATTGATGTTTTTTTACGCTATTTTTTAATTTTTCAATACTTGTATAATCAAATAAACGATCTTGAATATCAAGAATTTGTTGTTTAGAAAGGGCTCTGATTCTTTTATTTTCAACCGATAAATGATGAAAATATAAATCATTTGAATATTTTATAA
>OLNT01000164.1_pt1 | contig 44726 bp, 40 predicted proteins | sample 1672641 | NCBI WGS metagenome assembly OLNT01 (sample SAMEA3136708, study PRJEB25190) | human gut metagenome
TATCATTTACTAGAAACAGGACAATCATTTGATCCTGCATTATTAAGATAAGACATATGCATCTAAAGCATCTGAACTTTTAAAAAATCATATTTTAAAAGTTCTTTTCGTCATGCCTAAATTTAATCCAATATTCACATTTTCAAAGATCAATTTAAAACTAACTAAAAAATCTAGTTATTTTGTATTTTCAAACTTTTTCATAAAAAATACTTGAATTTTATATAGTTAGCTCCCTAGGTCCTATTTTATACCGATAGTGGAAGCGTTACAATTATCAAACGTTACTAATCCATTCAATGAAAAATAAAAGCTCAATATACATATGTATATTAAGCAAGTTCTTTTAAATATCTGGCTAGTGCATCCTGCCAAGTAGGTAATGGTTTAAATCCATTTTCTACAAGTTTAGATTTATCTAAACGAGAATTAAATGGACGAGCCGCCTTTGATAAACCATATTCTTCTGTTGTTACAGGATTTACTTTTGTAGTATATCCAGCTTGTTTAAAGATTTCACACGCAAAATCATACCAGCTGATATATCCACCTTCATTTGTTGCATGATAATAGCCATATTTATCGGTTTCAAACATATCAACTAATAATCGTGCTAAATCAAATGTATAGGTTGGCGTACCAATTTGATCATTTACAACTCGTAATGTATCAAATTTTTTTCCCACATTTAACATTGTCTTAATGAAGTTATTTCCATTCTTTCCAAATACCCACGCAATACGAACAATGAAATATTTAGATAACGTATTTGAAACAGCTAATTCTCCACCTAGTTTAGTCTGTCCATATACATTCAATGGTTTATAATCTTTACAATCCGGTTGCCAAGGCTTTGTTCCTTGTCCATCAAATACATAGTCTGTAGAAATATAAACCATCTTCGCATCTACTTCTTTACATGCATTCGCAATATTTTGTGTACCATCCACATTAATAGCTTTAACCTTAGCCTGTTTATCTTCATCTTCAGCTAAGTCTACCGCCGTCCATGCTGCACAGTGTACAACCACATCTGGATTAACACTTTTAATTGTATTCATTACAGCCTCTGAATTTGTGATATCCAAAGATACATATTCAGCATTAGTAACATAAGAACCATCCTGAATACCACTATAGGTTTCAGCTAAGTCTGTACCTACTCCCACATATCCTCTAGAAGCCAATTCATTCATTACATCATGACCTAATTGTCCGGCCACACCTGTCACAAAAACTTTCATTCTAATTCTCCTTCAAATCTTTTCAATAATTCAATCCATCTCTTATATGCATTCTCTTTACTAAACTCGTCAAAGTTTTTAAGTGCATTTTTTGAAATGTTTATTAACAATTCTTTATCATTCATTAATTCAACCGTTCGATCCACAATATCTTCAACCGTGTTTTCTACAAAACCATCTTCTTCATCATGAATCACTTCAAAGACTCCATCGCCCCAGTTTGTTGAAATGGTAGGTACACCTTTTGCCTTAGCTTCAATAATTGTCATACTCATTCCTTCAAAATCTGAGGTAAGCCATAATAAAGAATAGTTATCGAAAATATTTTTATCATTGCAAAAGCCGCATAAATGAACATTTTCACTTAAGGCATTATCTTCAATTAATCTTGCAATATCATCTACTAAAACCCCTGTACCATACATATCGAGAGTAAAATCAGGAATCTGTTTCTTCAATTGCTTTGCACACTCAATCATTTTCGGAAGATTCTTTTCTTTTCCAAATCGTCCCATATAGATAATTTTATGTTTTCTTATCTTTTCACCAATACTTACCGTATCATTGAAAAGTTCTTTATTAATAAAGTTATAAGAATATGTAGAGTTAAAATATTTACTTGCCTTTTCCATATCAGACTTTGTTCTAAAAACAGTGATGTATGGTTTTGACATCAATTTACTTTGAAGTCTTCCTAATTTATTAGTTCCCCAAAAATACTCAAACTTTGTATGTATTTCCAATATAAATCGATTCTTTGAACTCATGAACATTCCTGCTGCAGGAGAAGACACGATAATAATATCATCTGAAGAGAACATATTTCTCATTTTAATACGTGATATGGGTATATAACAGAAATAACATAACAATTTAAATAACTCTTTCAACAATAAAAGCAACTTAAAACTTTTCAAACTATCTGATATAATTTCCATCCTAGGAAAGAAATCGTGTTTTGAAACATTTACGATTTCACAATCCGAAAACATATCATGTCTAGTAAGATTAGAATTAATGATACTAATAACCTTAATTGTATAGTCATCTTTTAATAATTGTATTAATGATGCATATGCTGAGACAAGTCCACCAGCTTCATTTGAATGTAATTTATCAAAAACAATATAGATGTTTTTCATTTTAACCCCTATCTAATACTTTACTAATTACTTGTCTATCTTTATTCATATCAAATTTACGTGCAAACATATATTGTCCATTCATAAAATACTCCATATCCTCAACACCTAATGTTTTTGGACTAGCATTCAAACCTTCAAAGACAATGTATCTTGAATTATATTTTAATACTTTATCTTTATACTTTGAATTCATCAAGAGTACTTGAAAGAAATGTTCATCTGGGCATGCCGTATATTTAAATTTAGAACAGTAATCATTCTCATTAATGTACGATAAGACATATTTCATACAATCATAAGTAATACTAAACCATGAAGAACCTTTATACAATTCAAAGCCTTTAAAATTTTTTCTTCGAATAAAAGGCATTTGAATTAAACGAAGAACTATGTCAGTCAATCGATACAATTTTTTTCGATTATTTGGATTTTCTCTAAAGAAAGAATATTGTGTTAATCTCCATTTATAGCTATCTATATCGTTTACTTCTACAAATTGTTTATCTATACCCTTACTTTCAATATACGCATCCATTTGTGCATGTGACATTAAAGGTAAATCCTGTCCACTTATAAAATGAATATAATCATACTTTCCTTTAGTCGATTCAACCAATTCTAACAATTTAAGCGTTGCTTGAACTTGACTAAAACCAGACCAGTTTACACTCACTCTATCAGAAACCAAGAATACATTGGGATTGTTTTTATACGTTTCTTTTAGATTTTGGTATAAAGCTTCTTGTTTTTTATCAACATGAATATAAACATCTCCAAAATGAAGAGCAGTTACTAAGACTTGTAACTGCTCCATATTTGTATGCACGCTCATTATAAAAGCATGTCTTAACATAAAGATTATTCCTTAGCTCTTCCTTTTTCTACATACATCTTTTCAAAATAGTTTTGGTATTCACCACTAATGATGTTTTCCCACCATTCTTTATTGTCTAAATACCATTGGATTGTCATTGGAATACCTGTATCAAATGTATATTTTGGTTTCCATCCAAGTTCTGTTTCCAACTTCGTAGGATCAATCGCATAACGCATGTCATGACCTTTTCTATCCGTTACATACGTAATTAAGCTTTCAGGTTTGTTTAATGCATGTAATACAGTCTTAACAACTTCTAAGTTTGTTCTTTCGTTATGGCCACCAACATTATAAACTTCACCAACACGTCCCTTACGAACAATTAAATCAATAGCTACACAGTGATCATATACATGCAACCAGTCACGTACGTTTTCACCTGTTCCATATACTGGAATTGTTTCATCATTTAATGCACGAGAAATAATTAATGGAATTAATTTTTCTGGGAAATGATAAGGACCATAGTTATTTGAACAACGACTAATTGTTACTGGTAAACCATACGTTCTGTGGTATGCAAGAACAAATAAGTCAGCACTTGCCTTCGCACTCGAATAAGGACTTGAAGTGTGAAGTGGAGTGTTTTCAGTAAAGAACAAGTCAGGACGGTCTAATGGTAAATCACCATATACTTCGTCAGTAGATACTTGGTGATATCTTTGAATACCATACTTAACACAAGCATCTAATAATGTAGTTGTTCCCATTACATTTGTCTTAACAAAGATTTCAGGATCTTCAATACTACGATCCACATGACTTTCAGCCGCAAAGTTTACAACGACATCAAATTTTTCTTTTTCAAACAAGTCAAAAATAAACTCTCTATCGGCAATATCACCCTTGATAAACTTATAGTTAGGCTTATCTTCTACAGGCTTACAAGTCTCTAAGTTACCTGCATACGTCAATTTATCCAAGTTTACAATCATATCCTCAGGATATTTATTTACCATATAATGTACAAAGTTTCCACCAATGAAACCAGCACCACCCGTTACTAAAATTTTCATTCTTTTATTCTCCTTCATATACAAATTGATTATTCGATTCCTCTAAAGTAGGACCAATCTGATCTTTTTCACTCAATACAGGCTCAATACCATTTAATAATGAACCCCAATCTACATTACAAGTCGGATCATCATAACGCATACCACCCTCAGATTCCTTGTTGTATACATTATCGACTTTATATCTAAATTCAACATTATCTGTTAAAGTTAAGAATCCATGCGCAAATCCCTGAGGAATAAAGAACTGTCTATGATTCTCTTCACTCAACTCAACACTTACCCATTGACCAAATGTAGGACTACCCTTACGAATATCCACAGCCACATCAATCACTGTACCCTTCGTACAAGAAACCAATTTACTCTGTGCATAAGGCGGATTTTGCCAGTGCAAACCACGAAGCGTACCCTTCTGCGCACTAAAAGACATATTGTCCTGTACAAAATCGACGGTAATACCCATCTTCTCATATTTAGGCTTTGAATACGTCTCCGTAAAATACCCTCTATGATCACCAAATACATCCGTATCAATAATCAATACGCCAGGAATCTTTGTTTCCGTTACCTTCATCGCTATACCCCCAATTACTTAATATACTTACGATCCATGATCTTCTTCAAATAAGCACCATACTGATTCTTTTTATAAATTTCATAAGTAGATGCCAATTCATCATCACCAATCCAACCATTGTCATACGCAATCTCTTCAAGACACGCAATCTTACGATGCTGGTGTTCCTCAATTGTCTTCACAAAATTTGTCGCATCCACTAAAGACTCATGCGTACCCGTATCCAACCAAGTAAATCCATCACCAAGTAAAGTGACATTCAATTCACCATTCTCTAAATAAATACGGTTCAAATCTGTGATTTCCAATTCCCCACGAGCACTCGGTTTCAAATTCTTCGCATATTCAACCACTTTATTATCATAGAAATACAATCCAGTAACCGCATAATTTGACTTAGGACAAGTTGGCTTTTCCTCTAAACTAATCGCCTTACCCTCAGAATCAAATTCTACAACACCAAATCTTTCAGGATCCTCTACATAATAACCAAATACGGTAGCCCCAACTTCATTTTCTGCAGCCGCACGAAGACGCTTTGTCAAACCATGACCATGGAAAATATTATCACCCAAAATCATCGCACAACTATCATTACCAATAAACTCTTCACCTAAGATAAACGCTTGAGCAAGTCCATCTGGACTTGGTTGAACCTTATAAGAAAGCTCAATACCAAACTGATGACCATCCCCCAATAACTCTTTAAAACGAGGTGTATCATCCGGAGTTGAAATAATTAAAATCTCACGAATCCCAGCCTGCATTAAAATAGACATAGGATAATAAATCATTGGCTTGTCATAAATAGGAAGTAATTGTTTACTAGTCACCTTAGTCAAAGGATACAAACGAGTACCACTACCACCAGCTAAAATAATACCTTTCATAATAGACCTCCATAATTAAATCAATTATATCACACATATAAAATAAACCCTAACGTTACGTTAGGGTCAAGCTCTTTTCTTTAAAAGTTTATAAATAGGTATAGTTAAATGAAATTTAACCAAACATTTATATACCTTATATTTAGAATCTAAGTCAGAATAATGTATTTTAATATTCTTTAATCCAGATTGATTCATAAACATTTTGACACGATTCAATCCATCTTCTGAATTTGGATTCTGTGTTTCCTGGTTGATTACACCAAACCAACACTTTAAATATAAATACAAAATGTCATTTTGCGATATTGTATAATTTGATTTTGAAGCAATTCTTTTTAGATTTGCCTCATAATTTAAAATATGATCCGTATATTTTTTATTATACGTTCTCATTACAGAAGTTTGTCTTTGGTAATAATGATATAAACAATCCGATTTATACACTACTTTTTTACAATACTGTAAATACTCAACATTAAATAAGAAATCCTCTCCCACACTTTGTCCTACTGGAAATTCAATCTTATTCTCCTTTAAAAGATCTGTCTTATAGACTTTATTCAAACAAAACTGTTTGATTTTTTCATCCATGTTCTGTCTGATATACCATGTAAATCCAGCATTATCACACAAGTTTACTATTTCATCTTTTAAATCATTTAATCTAGTCTCATGATTATCATAAGTTAAACAATAATTGAAACATAATAAATCAAAATCTAAAGTTTGAATATACTCCATTATCTTGGGTAGATATTGCTCGTCCACAAAGTCATCGCCATCCACAAAAGTAATATATTTTCCTTTTGATAGAGCTATACCTAAATTACGTGCCGAACTAACACCACCATTTTCTTTTTTTATGTAATGAACATTTGAATTATCCTTTACATAATTTTTTATTACTTCACAAGAATCATCAGGACTACCATCATCTACAACTAGTATTTCAATTCTGCCATCTAATGTTTTAAGTGAGTTTAAACATTTACCAATATAATTCTGAACATTATAAACCGGTATAACAATTGAAAGTAAAATATCTGTTTCCATTCTTTTACCCCTTTATAAAAAGACTTTTTACAACATTGAATGTTGAATTAAATGTCTTTCGATCAAACAATACATTCACCAATAACACAAACACACTAATTGCCGCAAAATAGATAACTCCATATTTGATCCACGTTAAGTAATTATAAATGTTTGGCTCCATTACTTGTTGTAGAAGGAATACAACTACAATGCTTGCGACTAAATTAAGAAATAATTTCTTAAACGTACTTAAACTCGATGTTTTTAAGATATGTTTATGTGCATAGATTATAAAATCAAACGTACGATATGAGAATGATAAAACACAACCTAAAAGAATACCATTCAATCCAAACATTTTACCAAACACAAACTGTCCTACTACATTTAATGTCATTTCAAGTACTGCTCTCCATTTTGTTTCTTTAAAATGACCAGCACTTGTAACAATGGTAGATGTTGGAATTCTTATATTATTGGCAATGCCAACTAAAATAAACAATTTAGCAAGTGTTGGATAAATGTAATTGATATCCGTCATATTGACTGTATAGATTTCAATAAAAGGCATAATCAACAAATATGTACAAGAAAATAAAATCGTAATAACTATGTAGTACACAAACTCATAAATATTAAAAGTACGAATTAAAATATCTCTTTGTCCTTTGGCGATAACCTCTCCAAATGAGGCGTAGATTGCCGTTGAAATAATGGAACAAATTGTATTGATTCCCTGGAAAACAATCAAATATACCGCAAATACACTGGCTTCTTTTAAGCCTAGAATTAAACTTACAATTAAAGTCGAGCTTCCCATGACTACCAGTGTAGAAACTTGGTGAACAATTGCATCGTTTCTTTGTGAAATTTTTTCAAATGTTGGAGCCACTGTTAAATCTAAATATTTATATTTTCTTTTTGCGTATACTGTTAAAATAACTATTCTACATAGATATACTGCACTCATCCCTAATTCTGCAACTACTACATTTTGTTTTAAACGAACTAAAACAATTAACAAAATCAAATTTGTCAAAGAACCAATGGTTTGCGCAATCGCAACAACATAGTTTTCTTGATTAGCCGACAATAAAGCGTTGTATTTACCACACAAATAAAATTCTGATGCACCACTAATACCAATCACCAATACTAATGCGAACGCAACCGAATAATCCACCTGATTACGAACTGTCAAAGGATATATAATCGCAACTAATAATGTGATGGCAGAAAAGACATTTCCTGCTCGAGTAAACATGTTTCGAGTTGCATTATATATACCGTTTAAAGATTCATAATCCTTGTCAGCAATTGGTTTATACATCGCAAACGTACTCGCCTGCGCAATACCTGCACCCGTCAACTGTACATATTGCATAATTTGACGAATTGTAGATACCAATCCATTTAAAGTAGAGCCAAAAGTAGATACTAAAATAGGTGGCATAATAAAATTTACAATAATATTAACGACTTGCTGTAAGACATTGAATATTAGATTTTTTAAAGCCTTTTTAAATCTCATAGTTACCTCTTTTCAATAAATCAGCTATTTAAACTCAACATCACAAATCGATATATTTTATTTAAATAATATTTAGAACTAAACAACAAACAAAAACCATCCTTAATAAAAGATAAGAATTGTTTATCTGACATTTCCTGCAACATACGATTAAAGATCACATTCGCCTTTAAATACTTATCTGAATCCTTCTCATTTAGATGTTGTTGCACATACGCATATGCCTTATCAACTGAAGCAATACCCTTATTCTTATATTCATTTGTGATATAAGACATATACAAGTATTGCTCAAACAAGTTACTTCTAGAAATTGAATTTGAAGTCATACGATACTTAAGAACAGCCTCATTTAAGTTTGAAACCACAAAACCATTTAATACAGCTCTTAAAGTAAAATCATAATCTTCACATAAAGGCATATGACGATATCCAGCATTTTTTTCAAAAACTTCTTTTCTTCCTAACCAAGTAGGATGCGCAATACATTGACTATAACGCAATGCCTTATTAATTTTTTTAGGATCTGTAGGAACACTCTTTATGCTATATAACAAAGAACCATTTTCATTGATCATCTCTGTAATTCCACCAATTAAATCATAATGATTCTTTTCTAAGTATTTCATTTGTCTTTCTAAACGATCCGGTAAACTAATATCATCTGCATCCATACGAGCTATATATTCACCATGACACAAGGAAAGGCCACGATTTAACGAATCTGTAAGCCCCATATTCTTTTCGTTGATATAAAAATGAATTCGATCATCTTTTAAAGCATATTCTTCTATTACGCTTTTATGAACATCATTATCCGGGTAATCCAATATAATAATATATTCAAAATCTCTATACGTCTGATTTAATATTGATTCAATGGATTCACGAAGTAATCTCTCATCTTCTTTATATGTAGACATAATTACAGATATCATTGAATCACCCTCTTTCTACAAACAAATAGTCCAGCTTCTTTTGTCACTACTATTTTACCATTATTCTCTAGCAATTCTTCAATATATTCTTTAAATTCATTGAGTCTAGGTCCTAATATTTCATTTTGATTCCCATGACAAGACATAATATAGTCAATCAAAGGTTTTGATTCTGTTATTGCTAGTGAATCTTGATAATCCATTCGTTGAATATTTGAAAAATATTTACTTAATATATCTTCACCATTCTCTAATCCAAAAATATCATACAAACTATGGTTTGATAGATTAATTCTAGAATCAAAGTTTTGTACGATTTCCGTGATTTCTTTCATATGGTTCTTACCATATGTACTACAATAAAGGATTCCATCACTTTTTAGTACTCTATCTATTTCTTTTAAACCAAGATTTAAATCATTTAAATAGAATAAAACATGATTGGCAATAATAGAATCAAAGTAAGAGTCTTTGAATGGAATCTTTTCAGCATCCGCTACAATACAGTTAAAATCAGAACCCAATTTATTTCTGACCTCTTCAACCATACCTTCACTAATATCCGATAAGAAGATTTCTCGATTTCTTAAATCAATCTTGTTTTCTTGCCATAACTTACCATTACCACAACCAAGTTCTAACAATCGATTGACTTTACTAAAATCAATTTGATTGAATAACCAATTAAACCACCCCTGCTTATTTGCAGAATACTTTTCATGTAGTGATATACGATCATTTAAGTTCTTTGCATTCTTATATTGTTCAATAATATTCGTTTCCTCATTTGATAATTGAACTAAAGATAGTATCATATTCCAACTTAAATCTGGTGTTTGACTCGCTCTTTTTAAAGCATCCTTTAAAGACTGTAAATGACTTATTTTATCTTCAATCAAATCAATCTGTAAATCAAAACTTTCTTTTAAATTCGTATTATCCATAACCATAGGAAAGATTTCTTCAATACTAAATCCCAAATGTTTTAAAGATAAAATCTTCTGTAACTTTAATAAATCCAAATCACTATATTGACGATATCCATTTTCCATAACAAAAGAGGGTTTTAATAACCCTATTTTGTCATAATATCGAATTGTTCTTTCACTCACATTCGCTAGTTTTGCGAATTGCCCTGTCTTGTAGTAGTTCATAATATTAATAATTTACCTTTAATAAATAATAAGGATTTAGATTTTGTTCATTTGATAGTACTAAACTATCTCCATCACATTCCAATATGTCCGCTGCATTTTTATTAAATACCAAAATATATTGAATATTTTCTTTCTTCAAAATATCATGTACTTCTGTATATGTTAAATCCCCTGTCATACAAAACGAATTTAATTTTGAAAAATCTTTATCATTTAATTTTTTAAATCCATCACTGTTTGAAACATGCAAACGATTTGTAGACATCTCAAAGCCACCATCCGATGTGCCCATACCACCATCTGTATTAAAATTATGACAAGTATACATCTTATAATTATCATATGGTAAAGTGTTAAAATAATCTCCGACTTCGACAAAAATATCTGGAATCATTTTTGTGTTCATATCAAATACTCTTGAAAAATTCCATCCAGCTGCACTTATGCCAGAACTAAGAAAATTATATTTTACCATTTCATTTACATTATGACGGAAAAAGACACAAACCAACATAACCAATCCTACCGCCGCTAGATTTGGTATAAAATACATCTTCTTAAAGATCGACTCATATATGCGCAAGGCACAGATACCCAAAAAGAACAAAATTAAGTATTGTATAGATGAGACTGTTCTCATTGTAACAAAAAAATAATTAAAAGATGTAATTGTTAATAATACAGTAAATATTTCTTTCCATACTAAAACATATAAAACCAATACCATACCAACAATACTTCTAGATTGCGAATTCTTAGATAATACAAATATTAATGCAAAAACAACAAAACCATACTTTAGCAATGAGTCATGATCATACCATTCTTGTTGAAAGCCATGATAACGAGTTACGTTGTATACAAATTCTTCTGTGTTTATATTTAAATATCTAGTTGCGAGCAAAAAACCAACAACAACTAGAATTCCTAGAATAGAAACTATCATCCATTTTGTTTCTTTCGCTTTAAATGCCTCAACAAAACAATATACACATTTAATCGTTATTGCCGCAATGAAAAATAAAACAACAACTTGAACATATATTGTTGAAAACGAAATCATGGAAATAGACATTAAAACAATATATATAATCTTCTTGAATTCCATTTTTTCTACTAATGGTAAAGAATAAATAATCAGAATAGGCACTGCCATCATTCTAACAATAGATCCACCATAAAATGCTGCAGTTTGAAACTGCCATAAATCGTATGAATAAACTCTTATACATTCATAGATTCCTGTTTGTAGAAAACCAGCTGGAATCAGAAAATAAAAGAACGGAACAATGGCATATTGTGAATATTTTTCTTTTACAAAAAGCGATGCCAATTGTTTGTATACAATTCCAAATAATACATAATTGTGCAATGACATAGTCACCCTACAAAAATAAGGTAAATAAATGTGGAAGAGTGTCCCAAAATAAGAATAACTCAATTCATATGTATTGATAACACGAATTAAATCAAGTCCATTAATATGAACTAAAGAACCATTAAAATAATCCTCATTCATTAAATGTGGAGTGCCCACATGATTAACAACCTTACCTATATAATAAACATCATCATAATTTAAATCGTAATATGGCAATTGGTTTGCGATAGAAAAAGATATAAATACACCTGCAAATAAAATTAAAACCCAATTATTCTTCAAAATACGTTGTAATTTAATTTCGTGTCTACAAAATATATTTTTTCTATTCTTAAATAACAAGTATCCATCTACAACGACAAATAAAATAGATTGTAATATAAAGTATAGTGTCCAGGATAAATGAAGAACCTGACATACAAATCCAATAATAAACGTTAAAAAGAAAGTAGATAAAAATCCTGAAATTAGAATTGTTCTAGTATTCTTATTATAACCAAATAAATCTAAGCATTCATTCCCTAACAAATAATACTGAAAAGAAAGACAGACATAAAACACAACACTCAAAACTAAATTCATTCGCCTTTCTCCTTGTTACTTTCATATTCTTTAATACTCAATTTTTGAATCAAATCTTTTTGTTTTTCTTTTAATTTAGAAATTTGTGCAGTTTGCGTAAACAACATAATGTATAAGAAAAAGATAAATACACAAAAGATGAAATTACTTGTGGACATAAATCCCAATTGTTTTGAAATCCACGTTGGAATTTGAGGGAATACACTAATAATCAGAAGAAGAATAGACCATAAAATCCACATAATCGCATCATCAATATTTAATCCATGTTTTTGAATCTTTTTAATCACAAAAACAAAGGTCATTAAACTCGCAAAGATAAAAACCAACTGTAATTTTAATCCCATAATCTACACCTTTCTAAATGGTTGAATCAAAAAGATTGAAACCATCATTCGACTCATATATTTGATCGTATTTACTAAATTTAAATAAGATTCTCCAAATTCACGTTCAGACATTTGAACTTGAATCTCTTTAATTTTTCTGTTCTTACGATACATATAAACCAATGTATCTGGTTCAGGAGGATTATTCATATCCAAAGCATAATCTTTAATACAAGCCTTGCCATATGCTCTAAATCCACTTGTTGGATCCATCACCTTTTTACCAGTTACAAGTTTAATGGCCCATGCGATTAAACGGCTACCAATCATACGTGCTGTAAAAGGTTTCTTCTCGCTCACAAAACGAGAACCAATCACAATATCATTTCCATATTCAATTTCTTTAACCATCGCATCAATATATTTAGCTGAGTGCTGACCATCTCCATCAAATTGAATAACAACATCATAATTTTCTTTCATGGCTAATTTAAAACCTGTTTGAACAGCTCCAAACAATCCTAAGTTACAAAATCCATCAATATGATTAAAATTATTTTTCTGAATAACTTCTAAAGTATTATCTTTCGAACCATCATTCACAACAACATAATCAACATCTGACGCATTTTGTTGTATATCCTTTACTGTTTTTTCAATATTTAAAGCCTCATTATAGGCTGGTATTACCACCAAAGTCTTCATATCTCTTCTCCTTTTTATTGTTAAGCTTATCTCTTAACATATATAGAATAATATGTACCTGCTCTATCATCATTTACTGTATCCACTTTATAGTATTCATTATACGAATCTTGTGTGTTATCTTTACCTTCCAACACAAAACATTGTATTGAATACTCATCTAATATCGGAATTAATGCATCAAAAGATTTTCGATCTTTAGAAGCATTAAAATTTTCAAACACACTCTGCTGATCAAGAGTAAATTTTGAATATACCTTGTTAATAGAACTCATCGCATATCTTGGTATTGCTGAAACAGACACTATATCATCACTTACACTCGTAGCTATAATTGCTAATGAAGTTAAATATCCATCTGTTGTTACAAACTGAGGCATCAATGTATATAGTTTTTCACCATTAGAAACCTTATCTAATTTTTGTCCCAATTCATAAATTGAATTAGGTGCTAGCTTTGGATTTTGTATAACTACTTCCATAGAATGAATCATTGATTTTCTTGCCCCAAAATACGATAAAGATGACATAAACAAGAAAAGTACACTCATTAATAGTATAAAACCTTTTGCCAACATTTCACTTGTGATTGTGAATATTCCATACAATAAGAATACAAATCCAACAATATATATTGTATAAAACAAGCATGTAAGAACACGTAAAGCTACAAAGTAATAAACAGATAAAGTTTGATAGACATTACATAATCCTGGAATCAACATAAATCCAGTAATTAAAACTAAAACTTCTGCGACCTTAAATACAATTGGTTTTCGAATAATTGCAAATGCAAAGATATATACTAAAACAAATGCAAAAAAACACAATAGATTTTAAGTTTGACATAAACATGCCTTCTACATTTGCATAGATATCTTCTTTATTCGGCAAAACCATCCCTAAAACAACTAATAATACAAGAGTCCCAATGGCAATAAGCCCTTTTTTATTGAATTGCGTATATACACTAATAAGTGTAGCTATAGCTGCAACAAACACAATAGGGATTGCGATAGAAGATTTAGACACTAGAACAACCGACATGACAATTAGTTGTAATATATGTTTAATCATAATCTTCTCATTATCAATAAAGAAAACCAAAACCCATAAAATTCCCATTGTACGTGGTATTGATGAACCCAAATACATAGCTGAACTAAATTGCCAATAATCTTGTAAAATCATTAAATTGCAGTTTGTAGCAACAATCATAAGAATAGTAAAAACAAATAAAATGATAGGAGTCCATTGTGCATACTTATTAAATTCACCACTCAATTTGCATACTGTTCTTTTGGCAAATTCACAAACTGTAACAACTAACAACAAATAATTTTGAAAATTTAAAAATACACGACAAAATGTGAATACATTCATATGCAATATATTCGTATACACAGATGCTTCCAATTGCCAAACATCAAACAAATACGAATTAAATTGATGTCTATTATCTAAGCCAACAGGAAAGTTATAATAATATGGATTCTTATAGGAAGCTAAATGAGAAATTCTGCCAATATAATATCCATCATCTAAATGGTTATTCAACCACATAACATGTACATTCGCAAATGACAATATAAGTAGTATAAATGTAATCAAAAATAAAGCATAATTATTTTTAAATCCATTTAACACTTCATTTTTAGTGATTTTAAAATCATTCTTCTTAAGCCTATACATAATAAATATGGTCATGACTAGAATGGATACTATAAAATATATTAAAGCAATTCTCCATGGTAATCCAAGTAATTGAATAATTATAAAACCAACTGCTAAAACAAAACTATATCCAATATATCCAACAAGCAAACTTGTCGTAAAACTTTTTTGTTTTGTTAGGGCTGTACCCAAGAAATAACAAAGACATAGAATCCAAAAAATATATATAAAACCACTTATATAATCCAACATTAAATTTCCTACTTTCCAAGAAAAAGAACTAGTTAAACAACTAGCTCTTATATTTATATCATATTTTTATGATTTTTTTAAGCCTTAGGATATGTAAATGGACCTTTATCCAAATCAAAGTTAGGGTTATGGAAAGGATCTCCATTCTTTAATATTTCTGGCCATTTCTTTTGGAAACGAGCAATTTCACTTTGGAAACGAGCTTGTTTTTCTGGTGTATCCTCTAAACCTCTAGATTTCGATTCATAGTGATACCAAACAGAGAACACATCTTCAACAATCCATTTATTTAAGCTTCTAATTTTTAAACATAGGTCAACATCATTACATGCAACTTTAAAATCTTCATCAAAGCCACCCACTTCATCAAAGATTTCTCGTTTTGTCATTAAACAAGCAGCTGTTACTGCAGACACATCCCACGAAACACGAGGTCTACCCATATATCCAAAATCATTTCTATCAATTAACGAGAATGCAGCTGTCGCATAACCATGATATCCAACTACGACACCACAATGTTGTACTGTATCATCTTCATACAACAATTTAGCTCCAACAGCACCCACATCTTCTCTTTGACATACTCCAAGCATGTCTTCAATGGAATCTGGCTCAATAACTTTCGTATCATTATTTAAGAATAAAATATATTCACCATGCGTGTATTTTACACCATAGTTATTGATCTTTGAATAGTTAAAATCACCCTCATAATAAATAACTTTTACATTTGAATATGTTTCTTCAAGCTCTTTATAGTAATCAAATATTTCTTGTTCAGTCGAATTGTTTTCAACAATCACAATCTCCATATTTGAATATGTGTTTACATTCATTAACGATTCAATACAACCCTTCAATAAATCTTTATGATTGTAGTTTGGAATCAAAATGGATACCAACGGATGATCCTTCACTGTATATTTACAATGATACATTCCATATAAAGGACGAGGCAACATTTCAACAGTCGCATCAATACCAATACGTTTAAAATGAGATTCAATCGCTTTTTTACCAGATGTGTAACAATACATCTTACTTTCTGGATCCATAGCCGTTGATAATGGGTGCATTCTCCAGTGATACAAAATCTTTGGAACGTGATGTACACTATTTGCCTGCTCTACACATCTAAAGATGAAATCATGATCTTGCGATCCATCATATTCACTACGCATTCCACCAACTTTACGAACAATATCCATGTTCACAACAAAGAAGTGTGTAATGTAGTTATGAGAACACAATAAATCAATACTGAAATCTGGTTTAAAATGCGGATCTTCAAATTTCTTTGTCTTATCATTTAACTTATCTTCATCCGAATATACACAATCATGATGAACTTCCTGCATAGAAGCTACAAATTCATATAAACAATCCGGTGTCAATAAATCATCGTGATCAAATAATCCAACATAATCACCCGTAACTAATTCTAAAGCACCATTCATATTTCCAGAAATACCATAGTTTTTTTCTAATTTCTTAAATACGATTCTTGAATCATCCCCATAATGTTCTTTCACATATTTTTCTACCGAATCATTTGTACTTCCATCACCAATACACAATTGCCAATTCGAATACGACTGATTACGTACAGAATCAATCATTTCTTTTAAGTACTCTTCTTTCGTATTAAATGTCGCAACAATAATACTAATCATTGGAGCAAATTCAAATTCAGTATTTCTTTGTCTTTCTAATTCTTCTTCCGTTACTTTAGTGGCATTAAACCATTCATCGTATTCTGCCCAATTACTAGAACCATGAACAATACGATCAATAACACCGGAAAAACCTTTTTTCTTTAAAATTCTAAAGCCATTCTTAAAATGTTGATAACTCAACATTTTAAATAATTTAGGAACTTTTGAAAGTACATTTTGACTAGATCTCTTTTCTTGAAGAATCTCTTTACTTTGATAATTCTTAGTCTTCAACACAAAACTATACTTTTCTTTCGCATTTCCTTTCCATTTGATAGTGTATCCACAATCAATTTGGTCTTCACCCACAAAGAATAAGGAATATAAATCCACTCTACCTTTTGAATGAAATTCAACATCCACTTTTTTTCCATTTGAATCAAAGACAGAATATTCAATTGGATCTTTCGCATACGAATAAGCCCAACCTTTTAGTTGATAAGTCCTTGTTTCTTCATTGAAAGTAAATTCATCAATATATGTGTTGATTTCTCTTTTGTCTCTGTATTTATTAATTTTTCTTTGATCATAATTCAAAATTCTTTCACTACATGTATCTGTATATGCAATGATTTCAATCGATTTAGGTTCTTCATTACAATCGATAATCAAACGAAATCCAATATGCGTATTCTTAAAACCTAAATCATAGCCATTTATAATGTCTTCACGACCTGGTCGAAATAACTCGAAATCAACTTCTTTTCCGTCCAGTTTAATGCGATAATTGACACTTTCATTATCTTCCTGGTAGCACCAGCCGACAATGGTAATGAATTGTTTTGTTTTTAAATCATGAAACTCAAATCTTTCAATGCTATATTTTAAAGCCATACTACTAACACCTACAATTCTTCTGCAAAGCCTTTTTCTAATTTCTTGAAAATCATGTATCCAATGCCTAAAACAACCAATGAGAAGACAAATACTAAACCTAAAGATTTAAAATCAGGCCATTGATGATACATAAACGCATTACGATAAGAACCAATAATGGTTGTCAACGGATTGATTGTTATTAGTGTATATAGAATACCTGCACTTGATGCAGAGAATTGGCTTAAGTGATAAATAATTGGAGTTCCATACATCAACATATTTAAAATGAAGGCTACAATATTCTCAATATCTTGTACATATACATCGACTGCACTTAAAATCAATACAATACCTAATGTTAGTAAAGATTGAACAATTAGAATTGGGAATACCGCAATAACATGATAGCTAAGTCCTGTACCTGTTCCAATACAGAAAATAATGATAATTAAGCACGAAATCAAAAAGTTTACAATTCCACTAAGAACTTGTGATAATGGAATGATTTCTCTAGGGAAATATACTTTTTTAATAATTCCCCCATTTGCCTTAATCGAACTAGTCCCCATATTTACGGATGTCATAAAGAATGTCCATGGAATAATACCTGTAATCAAATAAATTAAGTAATTTTCACCAGTTACTCCACGACCAAACAAGTATGGAAATACAATCCAATATACTACAACTTGTAACAATGGATTTAAAAAGGACCACAAGATTCCTAAAAAAGATCCTTTGTATCTACCACGAATATCCTTTTTAACATTCGTTTTTAATAACTCTCGATAATTATAAAGATTTTTAAATATACTCATACGCCATCACCTTCTATACATTTTCAAACTCAATTTCTTTAGAGGCCAAAATACATTCTTTCTCTTTACACTCAACTTTAAATTTATGTTTACCTTTTTCTAAGGTTGTTAAATCATACTGGAATTGCCATCCAATAGTATTTACATCCATAAATCCAACATAATGATCAAAGTATGCATCATATACATCTTTTCTATATGTACGATCCACTTTAATATCCATAGGATTTCCATCTAAATAGAAATGAATTGTGGCATCATCTGAATCCGAGATTTGCCATCCCTTAAACAAGTGTTGTTGATCTGTTGCATCCACTTTTGAAATATCTCTAGGACTATCAATATAAACAACAGCCTTACTTTTTTGTTTACCACTCTCAATATTCTTTTGTCTTTCCTGCTTATGGTCTTGTGCCACTTGTTCTAAATACTCATCAACAACATAAGTAGGATCTCCATCTAAACGAAGTTGTCCCTTATAAATCCAGATAACACGAGTACACAAGTCTTTTACAACTTCCAAACTGTGCGTAACGATCACAATTGTTTTATTTGAATCACGCAATTCTCTTAATTTGTTGTAGCACTTTTCCTGGAAGTGTTGATCTCCTACAGCTAAAATTTCATCAATCAATAAGATTTCAGCATCTACATTAATGGCCACAGAGAAAGCTAGACGCATATACATACCCGAAGAATACGTACGAATTGGATTATCAATAAATTCACCTAATTCACTAAATTCAATAATGTCATCAATACGAGCATCGATTTCTTTTCTAGTTAAGCCAAAAATAGATGCATTGAAATAAATATTTTCACGCCCCGTAAAATCTGGGTGGAACCCAGCTCCTAACTCAAGCAATGAAGTCAACTTTCCATCCGTTTCAATCGTTCCTTTTGTTGGATAAATAATTTTGGTCATCAACTTTAATAAAGTTGATTTACCTGAACCATTCACACCAATTAAGGCTACAGTTTCCCCTTTTTTAATATTTAAATTTATATTGTTTAACACCTGATGAAACTCAGGCTTTTTTCGATTCCAAAAAATTAATTTTGTCTTTAACGTATTTGCCTTATCATATTCAACCTTGAACTGTTTCGACATATTACGTACTTCTATCGCATTTGTCTTATCCATTGGATTACCTCTCAAACATTCCTATTTTAGCATATTCACATCAAAAAAAGAACAAAAGTCCTTTTTATAGCTTTGTAATTACTTCATTCCATGATTTACAAACATTCGGGCTTGTGTTCTTATACGTTGCCAAACTGAAAGCATCTTCTTTCAATATAGCCTTTTTCATCTTTACTTTTAAATCGTCTGCATCATTCACATCAAAGAAACAAACACCATCATATGTTCCTACAGTTTCATGAGCATATGGTAAATCAGCCACAATCATGGGCAAATCAAATTCCTTCGCTTCACTTATTGGTAACCCCCAAGTTTCAAGCTTTGAAGGAAAAATTAAACAACTGGATTTCTTATAATACGCAAATACATCATCTAAAGATAATAATCCAGTAAAGTGAATGTTCGAAACAGAATTATACTGATTCACAACATCCTTTGCGTACGTATCTTCAGATCCATCAATTGTAAGCACAACTTGATATAAGTCTTGATTGATCTCACTATTTAATCTTTTTGTAGCTTCACAAATAATTTCAAAATTTTTGAAATGACGACTCACACTTGGAAAAAAGAAAGTATATGGTTGAATCTTTTCAACATTCTGATATTTACTTGTATCAATCCCATGTTCAGCACGCATTACACAAATGTGATTCAAATCCATATTCAATAGCTTCTGCATGGAACTGGCAATCCAATCTTGTTGAACAATGACATAATCATTGGCATGCACGTTGATTTTATACAAATATTTATAGAAAAGAGAAAACAAGAATACTTTCTTATTATATTTAAAATCTTTCCATCCCGCCTTATACGCAAACGTTGGATTATGGAAATATGTAACCTGATGTTTCGCATGTACTTTTGGAGTCATGTCATGAATTGAAATCCATAAGTAGATATCTTTGTCTTTAGAATATTTTTTAAAGTACGAATACTCATAATACATTCTTTTAAACCAGCTTTTACGTGATTCTGGAAGTTCAATAATCTCAAAATAAGATTGGTATTTTTCAAACAATGATACCTTATGTACAAATAATGTGAAATGATATTTTTCATATAATTTGGATTCAATAATTTCATCACAGAAATTGTAATAAACCGTTAACGTGCCACCTTGAAATAAGTTAATACCCGATACAACAATAGTTGGTTTCATGACTATTCACCATCTTCAGGTAATGGTTCTTCATTTATAGAAGGTTCTTCATACTGTTCTTGATCTGTATATCCATAATCATAGTTTTGTGAATAATCATAATATACACTTCCTTGAACCTGAGCATTTTCCTGCTCAATATATCCTTCAGCCACCCCTGCGGCTCCTGTATCATATTCATCTTTGATTTTATTTGCTGATTTTCCATCAAGTACAGCTTCAATCTTTTGACGAGCAATACTAACGCAATAATCTTCTGGCATGACAACCGAAAGCTCTTGAGCCATAGATGCACAAACTGCTGAACTATTTGTACCTCTTAATACATAGTTTTGGAATTTCCAATTTGGCATAGCCTGCAATTCATATTGAAGTAATGCTGTAATTTCATTGGTTGACATATTTGTATCAAACGCATTTTTGAATGATTTTAATAACTTTGTGTAGTTTGTCAGAATCTTTGAAGAAGCTGCCTTTTTAATAATAGCTTCCAATACTTGCTGCTGATTCTTTGCACGCTGAATATCGCCATCTACATAGGCATGTCTTTCACGCGCATAAGCTAGTGCTCTAGCTCCATTTAAGTGATTCCATCCTTCATGAACACCTTCCAATGCCCAATCCGCATTTAATCTTTCTACAGCCATTCCTTCAGGCACTTCAATATCAACACCATCCAATGCATCTACTATATCTTCTGCACTTGAGAAGTTCACTCTGAATGTATAGTTGATATCAATACCTAATAAGTTTTCTACAGTTTGTTTCGTTTCTTCAATACCATACATACCCGTATGTGTTAATTTATCATATCCATATGAAGTTTGAACATAATAATCTCTAGGAATATTTACCATCAATACAGTTGACGTAGTTGGATTTACCGTAACAATCATATCCACATCACTTCTTGATAATTCATCAATTTCTCCATATGTATCATTTCCACTGACAAAAATCGTAAATGGATTCTTTGTGATGTCATCAACCACTAATGCATCATTTTTGTCATTGGTATAATACACAGCTTGATAAATCGATTTTGTTTCATTTGAAAAAACACTATACTCTTCCATTTCCTCTACGTTTGCACGGTAAATTTCATTCATCACAATAGCCTGCACTTCATCTTCATATAGTGCTTTTACTAATGCTTGCAAGTTATCATATTTTTTATATGAAAAAGAATACTTTTTTAATTTTTTCTGGCACTTCTTTGTTCCCGCAGAATCAATGTTTCTTAATACACCAATCTTTTCGTTCTTTAAACTCTGAATATCTTCATCATGATCCGTTTTAGTAATAACTGAAATTGTATTTTTAATAGATCCCTTTTCAGCACCTGTAACAGAAGTTAGTGTACTGTATGTCTCATATAAATATACATTTCCAAATCCCATAGTACATCCTACAAGAATCACTAAAATTACACTAATCGCTTTTGTCCAAAACGCATGTGTCACAAAATTCATTAATAAAATTAAAATCGCATTTAAAATCACAATAATTAAGATGACTGGTAATAATAAATTACTAGGCAATACATTTAATGTCACAATTTGATATGCCGCAAAGCCAGACAAAACCAAAAGTACAATTGATAAAAGTGCTGCAAAAATTCTATATATTAAGCTCGTTGTATTCTTTTCCATGCAAGATCTCCTTTATAAACATATCGTATTCTACCACAATCCATAAATTCTATAAATATTCCAAAAAATTTTGCTTTAAAAATTCCAGCAATTCTGTATATTCCTTTTTCTTTGATTGACTTATCAAACTAAAGATACATTTCTTAAATTTATAATAACCATATTCAAAACGTATCTTCTTCTTATAATTCAAATGATTCTTTTTTCCATAATAAATCATTGAATCCCAACTCATTTTAATACGCTCTTTAGATGTGTCTGTACATCCGCCCTCTAAATGAATCATTTTTAACCCTTTATTGAATTTCACTTCTGCATGAGGATATTTATTTTTTATACGACTTGCTACGTCAGACTCTTCAAAATACATAAATATGTTCTCATCAAACATGTCCACATTCATAAACATATCTTTTCTTACAAATAAGTTTGCACCCGTTATGAACATGTTCTTCTCATTAAACCATCCCAATTTATTCCATAATTTAATTGTCCAATTACGCCATACTTTTGTATTATACTCAAAATAAAAGGAGTACCCAGGACTCAAATTCTTCTTCAACAATCGAATACCTTCAATCGCTAAATTTGAATTCTTTTTAAAATCTGAATAGATTTGTTTGAAAATCGGTTCAATCAACACAATATCTGGATTTACAAAACCAATTACCTCTCCCTGACTAACTTTGGCACCCACATTATTACCAGCACCAAAACCTTTATTGTCGGAAGGTATATATTGAATATTTTGTATACTCGATTGTTTCACAAAAGATTCTACCCTTTCATTGACAGGACTATTATCCACGACAATGACTTCTAATTCATCCTTTAAATCATTGTACTTTTCAATTGAATTTAAACAATCCAACAAAATATTTCCATTTTTATATGCCACTATAACTAATGAAATTTTCATATCTACCTTCTTATTCCTTGTTTTAAACAAAATACCAAATCCATTACACGTGCTCTTGGTGTTTTAATCACTTTATAACACGAACTGAAATTTTGAAATAACACTCTGAAAAAACTACCTTTTTTTAAGTATTGAATATGTTTCTCACAAAAATTAGAATAACAATCAAAATCCTTAACATTCTTCTCAAAATTACAATCTACTTTTCTTAATACATGCATCACTTGTAAAGCAGATTCACAAAATGCAATACGTGCATATAAAGCATCCGTAGCTGTGTTTGATGTCGTAACATCTTTTAATCCAATCGCATTTTTATCATGTATCCTATATTGAAATAAGGGTGCATTATAAAAATACATGGAATTCGTTTCACTTGCCAATAATACAATCAACCAATCGTGTACAAACTCTTCTGTAAAACATTCTAGAAAACGAGCACATAATTTCTTAGTTAAACATAAGGCACAACCTTGAAAACTATTGCGAATCGATAATTCATAAAAACTGATGGGAACTACTTCATTTGTTTTAACCTTCTTCATTAAAAGATTATTATTGGACATTCTAGAATCTAAAGGAACCGTAAAAACATCTCCCTTTTGATCTATAAATTCAAAAGAAGAAGCTAGGACTGAAATATTCGGATTTTCTTCCATAATAGAAATCATATCTTCTACTTTATTTACTTTCCAAATATCATCTTGATCACTTAAGAAAACATAGTCTCCATGACATAATGAAATTGCTTTTTTGAAATTCTTTTTATATCCAAGATTTTCTTCATTCTTGTATAACTTAATATCTATATCTTTATGAGATAAAATATATTGTTCAATTACACGAACTGTTGAATCAGTAGAACAATCATCCACAATAATAATTTCATCCACTTTGCGTGTTTGATTATAAATAGAATCCAATTGTTCTTGAATATATGGTTCCCCATTAAACGTAGCCATCGCAACTGAAATCATCGAATCACCTTTTCTTTCAGCACATACAATAAATCCATAACTCTTGCCTTCTTTGTTTTAATAAGTGAATAATAAGGACTTGTATTTTGACACAACAACTTAAAAAACTTCTTATTTTCCAATGCTTGAATATGTTGATTAAAAAAAGCACTCATATGACTAAACTCTTCTTGATTCTCTTGATAATAATCCGAATTTGCCAATCGAATTATATTTAAAACATCTAACGCATTATGAGCATTCTGTGTACGAATCTTTAATGTATTTGCTCGTTGCAAATGTTCTTCTTTTGTTTGCGTATCATATTGTGCGCCAATAGAATTCTTTTCGTGCAAACGATACTGAAACAATGGCTTATTATAAAAGTACATACTATTATAACTAGCCGCAATACTATTAATTAAATAGTCATGTTCAATATCTGTAGAGTAATGTTCTAAAACTAAATTTTTGATCCATTTATCCAACAGAAGAGAACAACCTTGAAAATAGTTCATGGCAAGATAATCCAAGAAATTCACTCGATATAAACTATCTTTTTCAACAGGACGACAATATAAATTATTATTGGACCGACTCTTATCCACTTTCATTTGAATTTGCTGATTCTTATCATCAATATAAATAAAAGAAGAAGATAATACATGCATATTCGAATGAGTTTTCATCATACGCATCATTTCTTCCACTTTATTAGGTAACCAAATATCATCTTGGTCACACAAAAAAATATAATCCCCACTACATAATTCCATAGCTTTTTTAAAGTTAAGACGATACCCTAGATTCACATCATTTTGTACTACCTTAACTGGATATTTTTTTAATAATTCTATAGTTGAATCACTCGATCCATCATCACAAACAATGATTTCATCCACTTTCATAGATTGATTAAGAATGGATTCTATTTGTTCGCAAATATATTTTTCACCGTTATAAGTAGTCATTGCGACTGAAATCATTCTTAATCACCTAGCTTTCTAAAAAATTCGATTCAAAGCCTCATCTAATGTGGCATTAAATTTCTTTGTCGTAAAGTATGTATTATACAAATTCTGAATATTCTTTCTTCTTTGAAGCTGCACTTCCATACTTTCCGAGCAAACCCTTTCTGCCACTTCTTTTATATTTGACTTCTTCAAATTGAAACCAATATCCCATTCCTCACAAAAATCTTTTGTGTCCCCTTTAATCGTATTAATAATTGGTAAACCCGCACACATATAGTCTAGTGATTTCATAGTCAACCCAACTACTACACTCGGCTTCATGACGTTAAAACCATAATTGCACTGATCAAATACTTCTTGTTTGCGTTGAAAATCGTATACTTCCTTATGATCAACTACATTGACTCCTACACATAATACTTCTTGAATGAAATATTCTTTATTTTCGCCATCACCAATAATATGTAACGTACACTTTTTATGAGCACTGCACTCCCTTAAAAAAGCAGTGATTCTAGGAATGTCTATAATATTATTTATAGAACCCAGGTAACAAAACTGTAACTCATTCTCACTTAAATACGGATTCATTGGCAAACACTCTCTATCAATTGCCCAATACAGAACATTTCCACAATGCACATATTTCTTAAACAATTCACATTCACAGAAAACAACATCTCCACTTGATAAATACTTATCACGATTATTCTTCCATATTTTAAAAGGTAATAATCCCTTATATCGATCAATCGGCATGGATTCTGGCCATAAATCAATAATGTCATACATCACTTTAACATTATGATGTTTCTTTTTATATTTCGCCATTTCTTTTACAAGCGTATTACACGGAATAATACAATGAATTAAATCTGGTTGAATGTCTTCCATAGCCTTTCTTGCCTTTTTAGAAAACTCAATATGAGACAAAATTCTGTCCGCAGAAAGATTCTTATGATACTCACGAACAGAAATCACAACATCAGCTTCAGCTTGATAAATCGCTTTTTTTCTATGCGAAAAATTTGAAGTCACACTCACAACTTCAAACCCCTTAGAAGTGTAGTATTTCTTCAATAAATGAATACGATCCAAACATGTATCAAACGCATATACTAATGCTACGACCATAGATAACTCCCCAACCTACAAATGATGGTTTTAAAGACCTTACAACTATCCCCTAGTTATTATTATCTTTATTATGGATACTTCCCGTACCACCTTCAACAACCCCATCGTGTTTTAACACTGAAAAGATTGTCATAAAAAAACATTTCACATCAAATGAAAAACTTAAATTCTTACAATACTCTCCATCAAGTTTAGCCTTAACATCTATTTCCAACTCATCACGACCATTTACCTGTGCCCAACCAGTTAATCCTGGAAGTACATCATTGGCACCATAATGATCTCTCAATTCAATTAAATCATATTGATTCCATAGAGCAGGTCTTGGACCCACAATTGCCATTTCCCCTTTAAATATATTAAACAACTGTGGAAGCTCATCCAAAGACGTCTTTCTCAAAAATTTACCAATACTCGTAATATATTGATCTGGATTTTCCAATAAATGCGTAGGCATATCTTTCGGTGTATCAATACGCATTGTTCTAAACTTTAAAATATTAAAATAAGACTTATGAATTCCCACACGCCTCTGCTTAAAAAACACAGGCCCCGGAGAAGTCACCTTAATTAAAACCATTAATACAATCAATAGTGGAGATAAGATTATGATTCCAGCCAAACTCAAAAGAAAATCAATCGTTCGCTTTCCATATTTCGAATACATAAAAACACTCTCCCATATTCATAGAGAAAATTTCTCTACGTATAAAAGTATACCATAATCAAGGTGTTGAAACAAAAAAAGTTGAAAAAGTCAAATCATATTCTTGTAATATCATCTTTATATAAGGGGTATACTAAAATTATGTGATAATGTCAAAAAAGATAGAAGGATCTTAATCCTTCTATCCAATAACTTTAATTGTTTCACCAATCATTCTTTCAGCCCATACAGGATACAAATTCTGAATATAATGGACTCCATCCTGTTGATAATACTTATCCTCACCATGATTTGTGATATCTGAAATATCTACATAATTCCAACCATTTCTTTGACACATCTCTTGTAATTGACTATTATAATCATCCGTTTTAGACCATTCAGAATGTTCTTCAACCGCAGCCGGCGTAGTACAAACAATAGAATTAATAAATATATTCGCATTGGGACAAATCTCTAAAACACCCTTTACTTTTTCTTCATACAAATCCCCATACGTTCCATTCTCAGTCTTTAAATCCAATCCCATATCATTCACTCCATATGAAAAATAAATATTAGAAGGATTGATTTCTTTTAATGCCTCACTATAATCCGAAATATTCAAAATCGTGTTTCCTGCAGCCGCAAACACACGATTCCAAGGCAAATACCCATAAGACACAAATCCATATACACGAGAATCGCCATAAATGGCATAATCTTCAAACATAGAAAATACATCTAATGCCCCATCTTTAACCATGGTCAACTTTTCTTCAATACGCTTATCCGTTAAATGCTTAGACAATTCTTTTGTATCCAAACTCTCCTGTTCCTTAATATAAGAAACACCCTCATTATGACTTTCACAACCCGTAAGTAAACAAATACATACAACCAAACCGATAATCCCAATTTTTTTCATGTTTATATCCCCTTTAGTCAAATTATATCATAGAATTTATGATATAATTGAAGTAATCACAATCAAATTATAAGGGGCATAGGGATTATGAAAAAGTATATATTCACCATTTTAAAAGGATTCGTTCTCATCGGATTCATTATTTTACTATCCACAAATTTCTCATACGACAAAGACAGTACGAAAACTATGGAAGAAGTGCAAAGTAAAACCATAGAAAACATCAAGCTTGATGGACTTAGCCAACAAGACAATTTAAGTATGAAACGATTTCTAGACTTAGATCCATCACAATATGAAAGTGTTATCTACTACAAATCCAACGACGCTATGAGTGCCAGTGAATTTGTTTTAGTGAAATTTAAAGACCATTCTCAACAAGAACCATTTAAAGAAACCATTGAAAAAAGAGTTAAAAATCAAAAAGGCATCTTTGAAGGCTATGCACCACAACAAGCCGAACTATTAAAAAACGCTTTTATTGATATTCATGGAAACTATGGCTTATATGCAGTAAAAGAAGATGCAAACACAATGAATGATCAATTCAAAAAAGTATTGAGTGAGGGGGAATAAAGTATGGTATTCACAGATTTAATCTTTTTATTTTGTTTCTTACCCATTAGCGTTCTACTCACAAAACTCATCAGAAACGTAAAACTACAAAACATTCTATTAGTCGTATTAAGCCTACTCTTTTATGCATGGTCCAACCCAATCTATGTTGTACTACTCATTCTATCCATTCTATGGAATTACTTCACGGCATTTGAACTAGAAGCGCAAAATGATGAAAAAACTAAAAAAATACTACTCATAGTATCCGTAGTTGTTAACCTATTCATTCTTGGCTTCTATAAATATACAGGATTTTTAATGGACATACTCCATATACAATCCGATCTTAAAATCGCTTTACCCGTAGGACTATCCTTCTTTACATTCAGTGAACTCTCATACATATTCGATGTATATAACGGTAAAAGTAAACCACAAAAAAACATCATACTCTTCACACTCTATGTAAGTTTCTTTGGAAAAATCAGTATGGGACCCATTGTTTCCTACCACGAAATGGAAGACCAACTAAGAAATAGAACCCTCTCAAAAGCACAATACGCATCTGGCATGGTTCTAATCAGTAAAGGTTTAATAAAAAAAGTATTGTTAGCCGACCAATTATCTTATGTCTACTCCATACTTCAAAATAACACTTCCACTCTAGGCGTATGGCTATTAGCCATTTCCTACATGCTACAAATCTATTTTGACTTCTCCGGCTATTCAGACATGGCCATTGGACTCTCAAAATTTTTTGGCTTTGACTTCAAACCAAACTTCGACCATCCATACACAACCACATCTGTACAAGACTTCTGGAGAAAATGGCACATATCCCTATCCCAATGGTTTAGAGACTATCTATACATTCCATTAGGTGGTAATCGCGTAGACAAAAACACATACATAAGAAACATCTTTATCGTATGGTTCTGCACAGGACTATGGCATGGCGCTAACTGGACATTCATTCTATGGGGACTCTATTATGGATGTCTTTTACTCCTTGAAAAATTCTTCTTAAGAGAAAAACTCGAAAAACTTCCAAAACCAATATCCCACATCTATACATTACTCGTAGTATTAATTGGATGGGTATTCTTTATGAGTCCAAATATCACAACTGCATTTTCAACACTTGGAAAAATGATAGGTATAGGCACAACAACATTCGCAAACAACCAAGCCAAGTTTATGCTAAAATCCTATTTTATATTATTCGTACTCGCCATTCTACTCAGTACAAAAGTCTATGACAGAATTCAAATCTTTGTATACAACCAATACAAAATGAAAGCCGTATACACAACATGGACAATCTACATAATTCTATTAATTGTATGCATCGCATTTATTGTAGGAGGAACATACCATTCCTTCCTATACTTCGCATTCTAGAAAAGGAGGTCTAACATGAAACATAAATATTCAAGCATTATGGCAAGCAGCCTAACCAAAGTTGTTAGTGTAGCAGCAATAGCAACAATGGCACTAAACATCATCATTCCTGACCATAAACAATCCGAAACAGAAAATAGACCCCTACAAACCTTTCCATCATGGAATACAGAACACGTATTATCCGGACAATACACAAAAGACTTAAATACATGGTTCTCTGATCAATTCGTATGTAGAGATCAAAACATACACATTAAATACTTGATTCAAAAAACATTTGGCGTAAAAGAAATACAAGACATATTCCTTACTAAACAAGGCCTGATAGAAAAAACAGCCAAACCCAACAAGGAACAACTCGAAAGAAATCTAAACGCCATAAACACATTTAAACAAAACTATCCAGAACTCAACGTAGGATTTGTGACTGCACCAAATGCTGTAAGCATAAAAAAAGAGTACCTGCCAAAATATGCAGTTACCCTAAACCAAGATAAACAAATAGACAACATCTATAGTAAATTGGATGATTCAATTGTTAAAATAGATTTGCGAAATACATTAAAAAAACACAAAGACGAATACTTATATTATAAAACGGACCACCATTGGACAAGCCTTGCATCCTACTATGCCTATCAAGACATAGCCAAAACATTCAATCTTGAAACAACCAAACAATCCGACTATACAATATATCCAGTCACGACAAACTTTGAAGGAACACTCGCCAATAAAACAGGAAGTGTAAACATCAAAGACGAAATCGATATCTATGTACCAAAAGATAAATGTGATTACGTCATCGCAGACGAATCCACAAACAAAAAATCAAGAACCATCTATCACTCAGACGCACTAGAAACAAAAGACCAATACACAGTCTTTATGGGAGGCAACAAAGCCCTATTCCACATCAATGTAGACAACAACTCAAAAAGACACCTACTATTGATTAAAGATTCCTATGCGAATAGTCTAATACCATTCTTGATTCCACAATTTAATTCAATAACAGTAATAGATGCCAGATATTACTTTGAAGACTACAAAAGACTCATTAAAGACGATTTAATCACAGATGTATTATTTATGAATAACGCAAATACATTCGTGCAAGACACTTCCCTAGCCGACATGTTAGAGGCAAACTAAAAGAGCTTAAACGCTCTTTTTTATATCCAATAAAATTAGAATTAATGAAACACCCAGAATCATATGACCAATACCTGCAATGCCAGAAATAACTGCAGATACTACATTTAAATCCAACACTTGAACAATCCCACGAACTACTAACATAATAGCCGTTAGATTTAATCCAACATTATAAAACAACACCGCACGATTTGATTTAAAATTAACATTAAAAGAAACTAATCCAAGAATTAAAAAGAACATCATACCCAAGATAAAATAATGTGTATGAACAACAGACAAACTCGTCCAAGCAGTATAACCATTCATCTTTGTAAATTCACGATAAAATACTCCACCTACTAAAGCTAATACTGCATATATAATTGAATAGTTTATATAACGTTTCATAATATGAATACCTCCAAATCAAGTACATTATGGACCTATCACACTTAAACATCAACAGATATGCCCATATAAAAAGAAGGCAAGAATTAACTTACCCTCTAATTAAATTATTTATTTCTTCTACGCAATACTTCGACTGCACCTAAACCAATAATAGAAACACCCAATAATCCAGTAAACAATGTGCTTGAAGTCTTTGTACTTGTATTTACCTTCTTATTCTTCTTAACATCTTTCTTAACTGTGTTGTTTTTCTTTGTATCTGTTGTAGTTGTAGTAGATCCAGTACTTGGTTTAACAGCTGGTTTTGTTTCTGGCTTAACTGCTGGATTAGTTTCTGTGTTAGTTCCAGGTTTTCCCTCAGGCTTTGATTCTGGAGTTGTAGCCTTTACATCTTCATAAACCAACATATATGAAGAGAACTTATCTGTTTCAAATGTTCCATCTTCATTTACTGGAAGCTTTTCAAGCTTACCATCATGAGCACGTAATACATAGAACTTACGACCATCCTTCTTTAAGTTTTCAGGAATAGCTACCTTGAATGTCAATTTACCATCTGTTTCAGAAATCAAACCCTCATTCTTATCGTCAATTACTAATTCAATTTCAATATCAAATGCATTCACTACTTCAGCATCTGCTTTATCAGCATATGCCAACAACAATTTTTTATCAGATTCATTCACTTCATTTTTCACAACAGGCTTAAACTCAATCTTTTTACCTTCTTTAACTGCAGCATCATATTTCTTTTTTTGTTCTTTAGTTAAGCTATTCGCTAAAACTTCATTTGAATTCACACCTGAAATAGAAGCAGCATCTTTAGAACTAGAAGGTGCAACTACTGTAGAAAGTTCCTCTAAGTAAATACCGAGAACACAATTTGTATATACTGAATCATTAGCGAAAGTATAATGAATTTGCTCATCACTAAATGACAAACCAGATCTCTTATATCCACTAGGACATAAAGATTCTAACTCACCTGTGCTGACTATACCATCTTTATCCAAATCTAAATCTTGAGCATATGTATTTACAGATTTAATTTGAATTAGTTTTCCATTATCACTTCTATAGAAATTAATTGTAGTCGGAGTTTTAAATTCTCCTTTTTTTTATTACACATTTACTAAATATGAACCATTATCTTGTATATTACTTACCTCAAATGAATTTCCATCAAACACATAACCAACAGGAAGGTTTATTATATCAGACGCTTTAATACTATCTAATTTACCTCCAAGCTTTGAATTTGAATAAGTACTTGAATAAACCTCTTTATTCGTAGCACTATCAATATAATGTAATTCATAAGTAGTTATTTCTGGTATATCCACCTGTTTTTCAGGCATTTTACATGCTATTGCACCATAAGTCAAATCATCAATTTGATATACATCAAAAGCTACTGGTCCACTACTAATAACGTAACCTTTTGGACTGAATTTTTTAATAACATAATCCTCAATTCCTGTAGTATCTTTACTATCGTATTCAAAAGTATGATACTCTACTTCAGAATTATTAAAATAATCCTCACCCATCATTGTAGTTTTTAAAATTTTAACCGTAAATTTTTTCATTACTGGTTTATCATTATTCTTTGCAAGATAAATACGATACGAATCGGATCCAACACCAACAATACCCTTATAAGTACCAGCCCCTTTTTTATAATCTACATGATACCCATCAGGAACACAATTAATTTTTAAATACTGATACATACCACCATACATATACTGATCATCCTTAGATACATGAATTTTTTGACTAGTTTCTACACCATCTTTATTAATATATACAGTGTAATCTTCGGCTTCATCTTTAACAGTAACACATTTGATAACCCACGCATTATCATCTACCTTCGTAATCGATTCAATTTTACCTGTAGAATATCTTTCTTCAATATAATTCTTAATTTCTTTGTCAGTATAGTCGTACGGAACTTCTACTTCAGACATATATGTATTCTTTACTCCATCAAGATAAGAATCCAATTTAATAGATTTTATTTTATAAAGAGTTAAAGTATACCTATTTGCAGCTTCATTATAATCTATTCCATTGGTATCAACATATTTATATCCTTCTGGTATAAAATTTTCTATGATATAAAAGAATTCGTCATTACGAGTAGATTCAAATGTATCTTCATAATCTTTTTGCGTCTTATCCGAAAATACTACTTTTATTTTAAAAGTTTGCAACGCTTCTTCTGGTTTCTGCTCTTCCTTTTTTACCAAAACCATTTGCCATTCTGTATCAGAAACTTTCTGTAGGCTACTAGTAGCCCCCTTACCATCAATCACGTATCCTTCTGGAACACAATTTGCCACAATATAACTAGTAATATAATCATCTGTAGCATTTACATCAACGTCAAAACTAGTTGATGATGTTTTGCCGTCCTTAGTAATTTGTAATGTAATAGATTTCATTACAATCTCATTACTAGGACCATCTTCTGTTGGTTGATTTGCTACTTCATTTGTTTCTGGTTCTGTTGTTGTTGGAACTTCATCATCAGCCAACACTGGCGTAACCATACCAGCTACAGTTACTGCACTCAACCCTAATGATAGTAACTGTTTAGTTAGTTTATTCATCTTAAAAACCCTCCTAATATATTTTGATTTTATAACCATAAAACCATTCCATTAACTATAATTAAAGCGTTTTCATGAAAAACCAACCATAAATCATCATATGAACACAAACTCACTTGTCAATTAATAACAATTTTTCTAACATGATTTTCAATTACCAATCAAAGAAAGCAGATTCTATCTCTAATCTGCTTTCTACAAGTCTTAACTCTAACTAGATTAATCCTCTTTACGAGCACGTTTACCAGTCAATGCTACACCTGCAAAGCCTAATACACCACCTAATGCATATAATCCTAATGCTGTTTGTGCTCCTGTATTTACATTTTCCTTATCTTCTGTTTCTTCAACATTCTTCATTTCTTCTAAGTAATCACTCAAATCATTGTTTGCCTTTTCTAAATCTAGTTGAGCCAAAACATACTTCTGACTTGCAACATCCAATGCTTTTACATTCTCTGTATTTAATGTATCCGCCTCTTCAAAAACCTTTATAGCTTCTTCATAACTTCTATAAGCCTCTTTCATCACATCCATCTTTTCACATAAAGACTTCACTAAATCACTATGCAATGCATAAGCCCCTACTGGATGTCCAGCCACAAAAGAATCAAATTCAGACTTAACTTCCTCAATCTCTAATTTTAATAATTCTAATTCTGCAACTCTATTGTTCATATTCTTCACAACTAAATCATTCGACACCATATTATTACTCATTTCAGGAATCATTCTTTTCAATTCCTGAATTCTAGTATTTAACGCAACAATTGAATCACTAGTACTATTCAATCTATTTTTAACAGATAAAGAAGCTTCATAATTATTGTTTATAGTATCCATCTCAGCTTTTTTACTTTCAGCAACCCCATCTGCTACATCTAAATCCCTAGAAATACCCTTTAAACTCTCACTTACATAACCCACTTCATTCTCTTTTGACAATACACTCGATTCCTTCTTACTCAAAAGTATTTTTGCAACATCCAATGCACTTTCCTTTTCTTTTAATACATTCTTAGAAATCTCTAAATTAGTATACGCTGTCTCTAACCCTTTATTTACTTCCTCTAAAATCCCATTTCTCTTGTTCAATTCCACCTGAGCATTCTTAACTAAAGCTTCTTTATTATTTACATCAACACCAGCTTCAGCCCTCTCTTGTTTAACACTCTCGACCTCTTGTTGAGCATGAACCAAGTCTAACGACTCCTTATTGGATTTCAAAGCCTTTAAACGATTCAACTCATTTACAACATTCAATGATGCATCATCCATACACAAGTCATCCAAATTCTTTTGTTTATCACGAACAACTTTAGACAATCGATCTACCTCATTTTGAGCCATTCCTACTTTGTTTTCTGCATCTTGCTTATTCACTTCCATAGAACTCTGCTTATTCTGTTTCTCAGTCAATAAAGCATTCTGCGCATACAATTCATTCTTTAACCCATTCAAAACCACATTCGCATCTTCATATGCACCATCCGCATTCATTAATGAATCATAATATTCATTAAACTGTGATTCAAACTCATCTATTGTAAGTAAACTAGCAGGATCCAAACGATAGAACACCTGATTTGAATTTCTACTATATCCATTTGAAGTTTTTCCCTCAATCCACGCTGTACCAGTTACATTATATTTTGAATTTAACATGTTCGTATAATGTCCCACCTGAACCCAACGAATATCTGGAAAATTCAAAGCCTCTACAATTTCATTTGCCTTATCTAAATCAATATAATTTCCTTGAGAATCTCTAATATCATTTATATCCCAACCCTTCTGTTGAAGATAATCATACACAGCCTTCTCCTCTGTATACCAACCAACATAAGGATCTTCATATTCAACTGCAGCATTTTCACCAACACGATATAATTTCGTATGACCATATTCCGTTTTAGCCATTTGATTTACCTGTACCTGAGAAACCGCAAACATTTCTGCATTCACCTTTAAAGAATCCAACCCCTTAAAATTATCATCCGAAGTACGTAACTCATTTCCCGTTCTAACCATAGAAATTGCCTTTTTAAAGTTTTCTAAACTCGTCGCATCATTTTCATCACCAATCTTGGTATACTTACTATTCTGTTCCAATACCTTTAATGCATTTGTATACCCATACGTTTCAAAGAAACCCTTAGAACCTAACGCAATCTTTTGGCTCACCTGCTCCTTATCCATACGCAATTGATTCACAATCTTTTGTTGTGTATCCACATCCAATTGAGCCTTATCTACATTGAATTGTTGTTCTTCAACATCCCTTTTCGCATCATCCAAAGCCACTTGAACATTTTTTAAAACCTCTTCCATGCCTTGCTTAGCCTCTACAGCCTTCGCCAATTGATCCTTAGCCACATTTAAATCCTTTTCAGCACTCGCAATCGATTCATTTAAATTCAACAATTCATTTTCCTTTTCCCTAATCTGAACCTCTAAATCACGAATCTCATTTTCTACCGCAGCAACATTTGCCTCAGCACTTAATACAGCATCCTCTTTACTTTGTTGAACACTCAACGCAACCTGCAAATTATTTTGAGCAACACCCAAAGCATTCTCTGCTTCTACAACCTGCATTTCATATTCTTCCTTTAATTCTGGATCACTAGCCCCATTATAAATTTCTAGCTTTTCATTATAATCCGCATTCGCAACATCATATTCATTTTTAGCATTCAAAGCATCATTCTTAGCCTTCATGAACTCAACCTTTGCATTTTCTAAAGCAGACTGTAACCCCAATACTTTAACCTCGACCTCTTCTTTTGCATTTGAAAGCACAGTCACTTTATTTGTTGCCTCTTGATAAGCTACTGTTGCACTCTCTAATAGAGTCTTTAACTCATTTACACGCTGCTCAATCTCTTCTTGTGAAGTATTTGCCAATAAAGTTTCATATTCCTTCTGTTTTAAAACCAAATCATTTTGTGCCTGCAACAACTCCTTATTCGCATCATCAAGCTTTGATTCTAAATCCTTCTTTTTTGTGTTCGCCTCTTTTAAAGCTGCTTGATTCACTTCTAATTCTTGAATCTGTTTTTCTAAAGATGAAACAATCGCTTCTTGCGCATCATCCTTTGCACTTAAATAATTTTTTTCAGCCAATTCTCTATTTGATACAGCCAAAGCATAATCGTTCTTATTGTAAGTTTCATACGTTTCTTGAGCCATCTCAAACTCTTTTTTTGCCTCATTTACCCTATCCAAAGTATTCTTGATCTGTTCTTAGTATAATTCCATCTGCGTTTTTTTAACCACAACTTCTTCCTTATCTGATAAATCCTTCATAGTCTCTTCTTTCGCAAATACACTCATTTGACCAGCCTGTGTCAAAACCATACTAGCAGCTGCTAAACTTGTTAATGTTTGTTTCCTATTTTTCATTTCTATACCTTCTTTCTTTCTAAATCAATCTCAACTCGACAACTATATTTTTCTAACTCATATTTCTGCCTCCTCACTCTATAAGACGAAACAACTCCGTAATTGGTTATATACAATTCAATTTTTTTAATATAAATGATAAAGACTATCCATAAAGTTATATAAATCCATACAAACAGATTTCAAATTTTCAGGATCATTCACATACATAGCACCTGCTTCGGCAAAAAACTCCGCTGGATCCGTAGCTCCATATGTCCCAACACAATCTGTATAATTTTGATATAAACTCTGTAATTGTGCGCCATTTGAAATACCATAATCTCCATATCCAGATCCGCGCGCAAAATCAAATATATGACTTAACTCATGACTCACTGCACTTTTTTGACCATAATCCTCATCTACATCAATCTGTAATGTTATTGAAAAATCATCCGATGAAGCATATGCATATGCAGTTCCTTGTCCACCAGCTGTTACATCCACTCCATCAGCTATTGCGATATTCATAAAATTCTTTGGCTCACAAATATTGATCATGCGACAATTACTCAATATAACATCCGGCTGTGTTCGAACAAACAAATCCATATACTTCTTTACATCACCAATTTTTAAAGAATTACCAGGAATCACATGAATTGTTGGTAAACCATCCAAAGTGATATATTCATCCTCGACAATCTGGTTATAAGCCTCTTCTTGAAGTCTTAACATTTCATTATATTCATTCTGAGCAGTCTTATAAGCTGAATACGTAGGATATAATACAAAAACCAAAGCCATTGAAATCAAACTAATCAAGCCTAACTTTAAACGATGATTTGTCTTTGGCTTATTTTCATTCACATAATTTCTACACTCCAATATTTGTTTATAAGAAAACTCATTAAAATGCGTCTCATACGCAATACGCTTATCCTCTTCATCCAAACCATCAATACGAATTAACTCTGCCTGACTTAAAGTACTACGAATATATCCAAATCTATATTGATCAGGATCTACTTCCTTGCTATAAAGAAGAACTACAATAAGTAACATACTCAATACCGCAGTTGTTAAACAAAGCTTCACATCAAAATGATCAATAATTGCCCGATTCATAATGGTAATTTCCTTATTACCCAACAAATCCTTATACCAATACATCAATCCAAATACAACTGAACATACTAAACCTGAAAACATAACTTTACTTCTATTCATATTTAATTTCTCCTTCTGTTTTGCCTTACACTATTGAGACGAAGTAAAAGTCGTTTTGGTTGTATAAAAAATAAAAAAAGATGTAATCTTTTTCGATTACACCTTAATCCCGTTTATTAGTTTTTATTAATTATACTTTTTCTATTGCTTCATAATATGCATACAAATCTTCTTTATTTCGAATTCCATTTGTGTCCAAGCTATAATTTGCTCCCTGTTTTGCAAAAAACTCAGAAATATCATCACCTTCATCATCATTATATTTTTTATATAATTCTTCCATTCCAGAATTTGATGAATATTCATAGGGAAAAATCACATACATATCAAAAGCATGCCAAAATTCATGATAAATCGTATCTTTAATTTGCTCATCCCCACCAGTATTTAGTAAATCATAATTAAAATATATTGCACTCTGTTTATTTTTATTTTGTACAGTAAGACCATATGCCTCATCTTCAGCTTCTACATCCATTTGTTCATCATTAATGATATAAACAGCCATACATTTATTTTTTAAATATTCAGGCATTTCGTGAATTTCATCTTTTATATAATTCACAAGTGATTCCTTCATATTTCCATCCTGCTCAACATAGACAGGTATATAATCTACGTAAGTATTTGTTTCCGTTACCAAAACAGTATCATTAGCATCAAATGGGGGCTCATCTTCTTCTAAAGCTGCACTGATTATAGAACATAATGTACCGACTAAAATGATAGTTAAAAACACCGGTATTGTTTTATATAATTTCATACTTACCTTCCATCCCTTTTTTAGAAAAAAATACAATGACATCAAATATTGTCATCACACTTCTAGTCACAGTATTTAACATTTTAAATACTAATGAAGTCATAACTCTAAAGTTATGCAATGATATAATTGATCTTATTTTCATTTATTCTTTTTCAAATTATAGATATTTATATTTGACTGTCCTTGGTAAGTCTCATTATTCGCAGTATATTGTTTCAAATAACCCTCTTTATCAATTGTAATTTTGACGTCTATAAGATCCTTTTCAAACTTATAACTACCATCCGATTCGGTAAAAGACATGTCTCTTTTATAGGAAAAAGTTTTCTCTCCATTTTTTTCTGTTACTGTGGCATTGTTTAAGCGTTCTTTTATCATTTTATTAACGTCTTTATTAAAATTAGTAGCTTGATTTTCTAATCCACCTTTTTTCAAATAATAATCATCTACGATGTCATACCATTTTTTCAAAAAAGTATCTGTCTTATATAAAATAAAATAACTAATTGCACATTTACCTGTGACTCCTTCTTCTATATAAGGACTACCATCCTCTAGTGCTGTTGCTTCATGATATTCACTAAACATATTGTCATCCAATTCATCAAAACTATTTGCATCAGAACTACATGTAGAAACTTTTGTACCATCGAATTTTGTGAATACATTATGCTCTAGATGAATTGAAGAATCTGCATATTGTATTGCTTTGTATTTTTCCGAAGACTCCCCATTTTGAATATACGTACGATAATTTTCAATATATTCATATGGTTCATCCGTTACTTCATCATACGCAACACCACTATCTACTTCTAAATATTCATAAGAATACAAAGTATCTAGTTTTTCAATAGCTCTCTCTACCTGTCTATAGTTACTATTATAATCAACTGCTGCATATCCAGCTGCACCTGTTACTGCTACTGTTCCAGCACATACACCTGCTTTTACACTCGCCGTTTTACTTGCCCACCATTTCGCAAATCCTGATTTGGATGCTCCTGTCTTTGTAGCAGCTGCTCCAGCCGTTGTAGCTGCTGCACTTGTTCCAACCGTTTTGATAATGATATCCTTTGATACATGTGATACAGCTGTCTTTGTCATTTGATCATGCAACATCCATGTTAAGAATGGCATTGGTGCAACTCCATAGAAAGATACACCCTTTTCTCTCATTGCCTCAATTATATTCTTGATTTTCTTTCTTCCATATGCTAGATATCCCTTTACTGTGTTTCCACTCACACCATAAACATCTGCTATTTCAGAAACACTCATATCTTCAAAGTAATACATCATCAATGCAAGTCTTTGATTTTCTGGAAGTTCATTTAATACTCCCTGTACACCTTCTTGAAGCTCTTTATAATTCATACTTGCTTCTGGTTCAAAAGAAGCCTTATCATTCTTGATATTAGCCTCAAACTCAAGTCTATCCTCTTCATCATCTAAAGAACTAAACTCGACTGGCTTATTCTTACCTTGTTTAGATTTTGTATAATCCAATGCCTTATGCGAAACAATCTGATTGAACCAACTCTCAAACTTAGAATCATCACTCAATTGATCCAACTTCTGGAATGCTTGAATATAAGCTTCCTGTACAATATCTTTAGCAGTAGCCTCATTATTCACTACTTTATACGCAATAAAATATGCTTTTCTTTCTGTCAATTGAATAATTTCAGCAATTGCTTCATTATCCTTTTTTCTTGCTCTTACAATTAAACCCTTTTCCATTTTCCTATTTTCCTTTTCTAGAATGGCCCAAAGCCACCAAAGCCACCAAAACTTCCAAAATTATTGTTGAATGAGGAATCATTCATCGCATTAAATGAATCATTCATTGCGTTATATGACTCATGCATCGAATAATCCATACAATCTCTACATGCATCTTCAGATATACGCATACTCTCTTGTGCAAATCTATCCATTTCTTGCTGGTTTAAATTCATCATTTGTTGTTGTTCGAACAGTCTATTATTATCATCCATCATTTGTTGCTGCATTCTCATATTCATGTTGTCATTACAATCAAACGAGTCACCATCATGTGTCCAACTTCTATTGTTAGTGTGCTTTTTCTTTGTATTACGCCGACCCATACGCTTTTCGTGTTCCTGTAAACGACGTTCTCTTTCCAATTGTTCTGAAATCTGACGACTTAAATCATCCTCTTCTAAACTAGCAAATACAGTCTCTTGAACCTTTGATGTATTGGGTTTTACCTCTTCTTTTTTGACTTTATCTGTTTTTTCTGTTTTTTGTTTAACAGTCTCTTTCTTTACTGTTTCAGTTGTACATTTCAAAGAATCATCGTATACCAAAAACACCTAAAATCTTGATTAACTCATTCGTACTAATTTTCTTACTACCTCCAGTTACAATATCTTGTTTTAATCTATCTATATTTGTATACACCTTATCTGAATCAACACGTACTGCGCTAGCGTTTGGAAATACTACACAATAGTTTATAAATGTTTGAATACCATATTCTCCAAAAATATTCTTTAAAATTTTCATTTGTCGATAAGACTGTTTTAATGGATTTTCTATTTCGCCATCTGATCCATTTCCGCGATCATAATCCCAAACATTGTCTTCTTCTTCACCATAAATACTACCTATATGGCTTTTGACTTCTACAATCCAAATACCATTTTTACTAACTACCAAAGAATCAATTTCAGATCTTCCCTTATTATCTTTAATCCCAACATTATTTAAAACATAATAGTTGCTTGGTAGAGTTTCTAATGAATTGGCTACATGGTTTTCACAATCAATACCCTGTTGTAACATAATAGCTAAATTCTTTACTTTATTACGTTTAAAGCGTGCAGTCACAAAAATGATATTTCCAACAGCAATCATTCCCATTGCGAAAAATGGATTATTTGCACCAGTATAATCTTCTTCAGATAAAACAACTCCATCATGAATTGGAATCGACATATAACTATTTCCCTGATTCATGATAGAAAGAAACATACCTACTCCAATTAAAGCAATTATCAATCCTATCACAAGGAAAACAGTCATTTTACTTTTTATCGCATTTGCTTCATTTAATTTATCCTGATTTCCATTATGTGAACTCATATTATATACGTTTGCCATGATTATACTTTCCTCCTATTAATTAAGTGACCTTGATAAATGATAACTTAAAGTATTGTAGTCATAGCGATTACAAGTCATTGAAGCACTATTTCTACCAATATAAATCATTTGATTTTCATCTAAATGATCAACTGCATATACCATTGGAGCACCTGACTCTGGAGTAATATGAATACCTCCGCCTTCAACCGTATATGTTCCATGCACCTCTTCATATTTGGAAACCATCATATCGCTAATACTCAAACTATAATATGTAAATGTTCCATCCGAATTGTAAATATAGAAATTATTCTGATTCGTTAATTTCCCCGGTGATTGCCATGTTCCACACAACATATTTGGGTCTATATCATCCGTTTTATAAGAACTACACCCTGTTAAACCAATAACTACTATTAACACAAATAGTATCTTCTTTATTATTCCCATTGTTATTTCCTCTCTGATTAATACATTTGATACAAACTATTAATATAATTAAATACTTCTGAACTAATTTGTTTTAAATCTTCTGGATGTTCCACATACATAGCTGCCGCATCCGCAAAACCTTCTGATGAACTATAATTTGAATAATCACTAATTAACGATCCATATTGACTATAAAGATTGAATATATAAAAATAGATAGGGATAAATCAACCTTTAAAAGTCATAGGGATTTTGACTCTGAGATAGAGATGACCTTTAAACACTTTTAGGGTTTACTTTCCCTATCTTTTTGTTACAGTATTTTTAGAAGGGATTGGACGTAAAAAAAAGGTAGAAATCCTTCACCGATCAAAGTTGTGATTTCTACCCGTCCTCTTAGACAATTATATGATACTGAAAATTACCAACGACTTCAACCTGATTTTGAATAAAGATGATTATCAAGCTTTTGTTAATGCGATCGATTTGCTGTCTTTACATTGTCCTGTTTGTGGTGTCGTTGGCCTTTTTATATTATATGGACACTACACAAGATTTGTGATCATTGATGATCTTTCCAGTGGTGAGTGTAAGATTCAAATTCATGTTCAGCGTATCCAGTGTACTCAATGTAAATCCACTCATGCCTTGCTTCCAACTAATTTTGTCCCTTATACTCAGTTCACTTATCTTTTCATTTACTATATTGTTACACTTGATGAGAATGATGATTTGATTACTTCTTTTGAAGTGGCTCTACAAACGATTCGTAAAGTTAAAGCTCGTGTAATCGAATTCTGGGATTCGCTGTTTCCAGACTGGAGAGATTTCAAGCAGGATGACTTGAAAATAGAATCTTTAAAGCGTCACAATATCCTCTTTGGATCCACTAGAAGCTATTGTAAACTTTGTGTACTGTCACCAACAGGGTCGCAACTTTGATTCTGATTTCTTTTGATATTATGTCATTGAAATCAGAAAGGAGATGATCTTATGATCGAAAATGATGCTTTCAAGCTGCTGTTAATCAATCTTTTTCACCTGAATCCTGATGATATTGCCAATATTCTCTGTACTACGTTCAATAAGATGATGGTTCTTGTTGTAACTCTTACAGATAAACATCAGGCTTGTCCTTACTGTGGGTTTACTGCGCCTAAAATCAAGGAATATGTAACCAAGGAGATCACTCATTCGGCTCTTACCACACAGAAATGCATAATAAAATACAGGGCAAGACGCTACAAATGCTCATGTTGTGGAAAGACCTATTATGAATTCAATCCTTTTGTCTTCAAATCTCAGAAAATATCGATCCTTACTGTACATAATATTCTGAAGGATCTGAAAGATTTCAATGAGACATTTACTTCCGTTGCCAGACGATATCATGTTTCTCCAACTTCTGTATCCACCATCTTTGATAAACATGTGGATATTGGCAGAAACCC
>OLNT01000167.1_pt1 | contig 44534 bp, 38 predicted proteins | sample 1672641 | NCBI WGS metagenome assembly OLNT01 (sample SAMEA3136708, study PRJEB25190) | human gut metagenome
CTGTCATTACTGTTTATTTAGGTTTTGAACTTTCGTTCTGTTCCATGGACTTTCCTGCAGACATCACTCTCAGGAAAACCCGAATGAAATTTGAATTAACGTTCAAGGTTGTTTTGTTATTCAGTTATCAAGATTTTTAGCTTTCTCTTACGAAAGCTTTTATATTTTATCACATCATTTTGTTCTTGTCAAGAACTTTTTTAAAAAACTTTTTTCATCTTCTTTCGAAGATTTTTGTTTTTTGCGATGCGAATTTTTATATATTATCACATGATTTTCAATCTGTCAAGAAGTTTTTTCGTTTTCTTTTAGGATTCTTGTCATTTTTCTTTCAAAAATGAGTTTCTCATGTGCAACGCATATTATATTATCATAATAGCAGAGTTGCGTCAAGCATTTTTTGGAGATTTTTTTATTTTCTCAGAAAGTACTAGATATTGTATTTTTTCTGTATTTTTATCATTCACGCTGCATATCCGGCTTGTTGAATTGTTATTTTTTTATCAACATTTAAACATAAATAATATCAATTTACAAAAATAGCATAGAATATTCCTTAAATTTTTCCAAAAAGATAGCTCTCTATAATTCTTATTTACAGATTCACCTCTAAAGTGTGTTTGGAAAATCGTTCCTGTAATCTGCTCATCTCGCAGCAAGAATACCAGGGTATTCTTGAATTTGCCTAAATACAGTTGACATAGCCTGCTACACCTCTGTATTCAGGCAAAATATACCACAAATTATAACATACATTTTCGTTTAATCCATAATAGAACTGAACTAAATAAGAAATTATAGAGGGCCATCTTTAACTCAAATGCCTATTAACGAATATTAAATTTATACTTTCCAATATCTACCGTTTCTTTTTTGCTTACAAAATCCCACTTTCCTTCATAATATATAATTGTCACAATTGTATTATATTCTAACTTATCAAGAATTGGTACTGCCCAACTTTGTGGAACCATCTCATATTCTTCGTTTGTTTTCCTATCAGTCATAACATACATATCGTTATGTTTATGAGTATATTGCACATTTTTCAACACAACAGGAATTCTTGAATGCGGTTCATTCCAAGCTACTGCTTCATGATTATATTCATCGTCTACCTGAGATTGTATACTCTTTAATGCTTCTTTACGCATGCTTCCGTTATTGCAGTAAAGAATCGCTGTCCTCTTCTTACCGGTAGTGAGACTCACAAGGGTTGCCGTATTACAGATAGCCTTTGCTTTTCCCCAGCCAAGTTCGGTCTCATGATTTTCTGCTTTTATAAGTACAAATGGACTTTCTAATAATTCTTCTTCATGTAGATAAATAGCTTCACCTACTTTCATCTCCGAAATGCAACGATATTTTCTATTATTATCTATATTCTTATTATCTAAATCCTGCATTTTTTCTATCTGGGCACTTGTCAAAGTTTCCAGATCTTTTTTCATTTTTTCTTCTATATCTATGTTCGTATTTCCAATCTCTGCGTCATCCCCTGTATCTTCTTCTGCAGCTTTTTTATACCATTCTTCTGCTTTCTCAATGTCTTCTTCTACTCCAAGTCCATGCTCATAAAATTGCCCCAACTTATATGCTGCATCTGGTCTTCCCTGCTGTGCCGCTAACATATACCAATGCATTGCCTTTTCAAAATCCTTTTCCTTGCCCTTTCCCTGTTCATAACATCGACCCACATTATACTGTGCCTGTGCGTATCCCTGCAAAGCTGCTTTCTCTCCCCAGTGAATCATCTCTTCATAATTCTTGTCTACACCTTTTCCATAACCATAAAAATGTGCCAAGAGTGCCTGTGCCGGCGCATATTCCTGTTCTGCAGACTGTACACAGTAATCAACTGCCCTTTTCATATTTATACTTGCACCTTTTCCATTTGCATATGCCCTTGCCAAATGATATTGTGCCTCCATATCGCCAGATTTCGCAAGTTTCTTCCACTCTTTCACTTGTTTACTCTCAAAACTAAATAATCCCATATTCCGTCTCCCCTCTTGTGTTCAATCGTAAGTTATGCATTGATTATACTTTAACAATGGTATTATATCACAAAAAAGCAGGAAAAAGCCATCGAATTTTATAAAAATTGTACAGATTTCTGCAAAAGCATTATATTTACTGGACTTTTTAACGGTTCAAAATTATGTTTACACCAATTACTACACCAATTTATCCAACGACTTTAAGATAGCTTTGTATATTTTCCATTTCCTTTTGTTGCTCATCTTCTACTACATGTACATATCTATCCATTGTTATCGCAAGAGTGGAATGACCTAGAATTTTTTGCAGAGTTTTAGGACGCATACCACCTTCTATGCACCTTGTTGCGAATGTATGTCTTAACGAGTGAATTGAAAACTTCTGAATACTTAATTTATCTGCAATCTCAGATAATTTGCCATTATACGCAGAAAATAAAGTAGGGTTACCTTTTCTATTAAAAAATACCAGATTAGCAAATTCCAAAGAAATCACTTTGTTTTTCTGTTCTCTCTGATTTTCTAAAATATTATAAGCTTCCTCAGTCATTGGAATATCTCTTGTTCCAGACTTTGATTTCGTACTACCCCATCTCCAACCTTGAGTTTTCGTATCATATCTTAATGTTCTTCTCACATGGATAATACGCTTTTCAAAATCAACATCATTCCATTGTAACCCTGTCAACTCACTGTATCGCAGTCCTGTCTGTAAAATCAATGCAAAAGGATTATAGTATAAATAACCTTTCATCGCTTGTAAAAATAGAATCTGTTCTTCTCTTGTTAATGGTTTTCTTTCTGTAGATTCCGCTCCCTTTTTACAATACACTCGTTTAGTTACTGGATTAGATTTTATTATTTGATATTCTACCGCATCAGAGAAAAAGGCTTTCATGAAAGTTCTGACCTTCTTAATAGTAGACTTTTTATACTTTCTCTTTTTAGAATTACTCATAGCATTCAAAACATTCTGGCAATGTATAGGGAGAATCTTAGACATTTTCATTTCTCCTAATATTCCTTGCATATGTGTGCGATACATCTCATCATAACTCTCTAATGTACCCCACTTTACATTAGGAGACTTTACTTCTTCCATCCAATATTCATACCATGCATTAGCGGTCATATCTTCGCCAGCTTCAGCACAATCGTATTCATCTTTATACTGTTGATCTGCCAGCCATTGTCTACACTCCTGCAATTTTTTAAAATATTTCTGTTTTCTTTCTCCCTGTCTATTAGTATATCTTGCTGTATATAATCCGTCTTTCCTTTGAGAAATTCCTGTACCTAATTCTTTTCCTTTCAGGCTCTTACCCATCAATTATTCCTCCTTTTAAAAAGAGCCTTAATATAATAAATTTATTTTATTACAAAAAGGCTCTATCGTCCATATGTTCTTTTTTAATCTATAACTCAATATTTCCTTCAATATAATTTTCAAATTCTCTCCGCTTCACTAACTTTTTATTTCCTATATATAATACAAATGGACAATTTGGAATTTTCAACATTTCTCGTATTTTATTTATGCCTATACTGCTGTATGCAGCGGCTTCTTCAACGGTCATTGTGACTTTTCTCCACACTGGAATAATTATTTTTTCTTTTTCTGTCAATCAATCATATCCTTTCTTAATTTTATCCAAATAGAAAAGAGTACCAGAACTTTGACATTCTGATACTCTGAATTTATAACGTATTCAATTTACTAAATTATAAGCCCTTCTTATAACCCAATTTACCAAGGTCATCTTTTAATTGCTTAGTAATGTAATCATAAGACATTTCCTGCATTTTCTTAACTCCAGGGAATGTGTCCTTATCAATACTTCCCTGAACAATTAGATTGTTTTCAATATTAATATCTCCTAATTCTCCACCTTTAGCCATCTCACTTGCCTTTTCAACATTTTTAATGAACTCTGGCACTAAGTTTTTAACAGGTCTTTCTGGAAGAATCATTTCACCAAGTCTTGCTGTAATCAAGCCTTCATCCCCATTTGCAGTAATGACATGTCTTAATGCAGGAATAGCTTGAGTAATATCATTTGCAGGAACGAGTTCATCTGTAATTCCACCAGTAGCATAGCCTTTGACTTTAGCTGTAAGTGTCGAACTAATCAAATTTTTCCCAGGTTTTATAACAGAAGCTGTTCTACCAAGTTTTTTTAATTGATTAACATAATATTGTGCGGTTGATTTAGCTTCTTGCTCTTTTTTTACAAAATCATTGTGGTTCTGTGCTGCTCCAAGACCTTTATCCTTTTGTAAACCATTCGTACTTATAGTTTTATGAGCTTTGACTTTTTTCTTTTTTGAATCAGTAAAAAAGTTCCAATAATGACTCTTTTTCATTTTTTCATAATGATTTTCAGTCTTTTTCCATGCTTTTTGATAAGCAACATTAGCAGATTCTAATTTTGATTCAAGATTAGCAATATTTTTTCGCTTTTGTTCATTTGCTTTTTCTTGTGCTTTTGCTCTTTCTTGTTTTGCTTTGTTTTCCGAAGCTTTTTTTCTATCTTGTCCTTCTTGTGTTAAAGTTGGCTCTGGTTTACTTGCCTGATTTCCAATCTGGTCTACAGCTTTATTTGCCTTAGATTCATTTGCTCCACCTTTAATAATAGAGGCATCAACATTTCCGAGAGTAGGAGAAGATGATGTAGAACCATTTTTGACATTTGTTACGGTAGTATCTAATTCTTTTTTTGTTTGATTGGTGGCTTTCTCCGTAGTATCCGAAACTGCTGTACCAGAAGATTTGATAATATCTCTAATTTTTGCATAAGCTTCATCATAAGATTCAACCATACCATCAAGCATTTTATTAACAACATTTGTCTGCATTTTAGAATTACTATCTAATGTTTTTAAAGTTTTATCGAGGGCATCTGACGCATCCTCAGAAATCTTATCATAACCCTCACTACGGATGTCATTTTCATGATCTCTTACAGTATCGTCATAATCGTCCTGTAAATCTTTAAGTTGTGCTTTCAGTTCTTCTAAACGTGCTTTTCCTGCGGCACTTGTCGTACCCTCCAAGGCGGCAATTTCATTTTGAACAGTGGTAATGTCTTTATTTTTTGATTGAAGAGTCTTATTATAATTATAATAATCCTGTTTAGCTTTCAAAGCATTCTGTCTCTTAGTTATATTTTTCTGCAAAAGGTCATTTTCTTTTTGAAGAGAATCTTTATATATTTGTAAAATAGCATTACGACTATCTTTAACAGTAGATGCTTCTTTCTGTTGTGCTTCGATAATTTCACGTTTCTTTGATAGGTAATCTTCTTCTGACATTTGACCATTTTTATACATTGTCTCAAGACCATCCATTTCTTTTTTATAATTAGAAATGGCTTCTTGTGCCTGATTGATTTTTTGAACATTGAGAAGAATCTTTGCATTACCAGTATCAGTAATTTTTCCATCTTCTGCGACAGTCTCCGCATCACCCATAAGGTCAATGAGATGCTCTATATCACTGATATTATTATCAATGGTTTCATTCATCTTTTCAAAAGGTTCAAAGCGGAGTTCCTGAATAGAATCTTTCAATTCTTCATTATCAGATGCCAGACCAAGAATCTTTACACTTAAATCTGAAGCCTCAGAATTTAATTTATTCCAGTTAGTAGAATCTTTTTTATATTTATCTCGCTCCATAATCTTGTCGTTATAGAGTTTTTCATAATATACAATGGTATTATTATTAGCAGTCCTTTGAGCTATATAAGTATTTTCAAGATTCTTTCTTCGAGTCTCATTAGAAGTATCCTTTACCTTGAACAATGAAGCTGCGGCTGATAATCTATCAGCAACACCAGACCATTTATCAATAGCCCACTGAGATAAATTATAAGTAACTTCTTTAATCTGTGAATTCAAATCTTCATACGCAGTCTTAGAATCATTTAATTCTTTTACAATCTCATTGTATTTAATCTGTGCTTCTCTGGCTTCATTGCTATTTGAACCAAATCTCTTCTTTGCGGTTTTAAGTTCTTTTGCATAAGCATTCTTTTCCTGTTGAAGAGTGGAAGTTTGCGTAGCCTGCTTACTTCGTTGAGAAAGAAGATTCTTATAATAAGTAGAATTTGTACCCTCTGAACCACCACTAGCTTTGATTAAATCATTAGAAGAAGAATAGATTTCCTGTTCTGATTTATAAAGATTACCAAGAGTATCATAATAATCCGTAATAGAATCAAGCTTTTTCTGCTCTAAATCATAAAGCTGTTTTTGAAGGTCAAGTTGATTAGTACGACATTCTTCTGCTTTATCCCAGTATTCCTGATATGATTTAATAAACTCTTGTGCTTTTTCACCATAGGAATTAATATTAATCGTACCATTTTTAATCTTTTTAATAAGATTCTTTGCTTGTTTTGGCTTAACAATCTTACGTTTTACAGCTTGTTTCTTAACAGTATTTGCCTGTTTCCTATATCTAGCTTCACCTTTTTTATTTGCAGAAATTTCTTTATTAGTATTCTTATAAGCATTTTCATAATTAGAATTTCTTCCTCTTAAAGTACGAGAATTTTCAGCTTTCTTTTCAAACCGTTCTGTTTGAGTTTGAAGCTTCTTTAAACGCTCTTCAATCCAATCAAAGAATCTCTCAAGATAATCTTGAAATTTTTCTAAGGCTGTTTTACCTTTTTTTGTGGTTTTCTTTTTGGATTTATCGGAGTTGGATTTCGTTTTCTTTGTGGTAGAATTTTTATTATTAGACGATGTATCTGTATCAGAAGAATTATCACTCTTTTGGGATTTACCTTTATATGTAAAATGTCCTTTCACGAAAGCATTACCATTAGCGAATGCTGTTCCTCCTACTAATGCTGTTGCACGACTATTTACAAAGCCCTGATTCAATAGGGATTCTGTTTGCAGATGATTAAATACAATTGCATTATTAGGAATGTGAGCAAATTCCGCTCCATTATCACCATAGGTTCTCCACTTACCTGTCGATGGGTCAACAACAATTTCTCGTCCCAACTCTCCGATTAATACATTTTTAGAACCGTCCATTCCCCAATCGCCTGTTAGTTTTGCTGTTCCTGCGGCATGGGCTGTTCCAGATACATGAGCAGTACCACTGACTGTACCTGCACCTGTTTTATAATAATGTACTTCTATTTCAATCTTCCCAAACGAAGAAGGAAGACTATTTGTACCAGATGCAACATACTTTACCGTTCTATTAATTGTAGGAAAACTTTTTGGAAGTTTTGATATATCAGGATTATATGTCACTTTTGCATTTTTATCTACATTAAGATTATTAGCAGCGGATGTATCTATATTTAACTTTGCCTGAACTTTCGGAGACATATTCGCTAAAGATGAATTAATGGATGCTAGAGAAGTCGTATCTATTTCTAACTTAGCTTTTACATCAGGATTTAATCCCTGTATTTCTTTTACAAGAGAATTAACTTTACCCTGTGCATCAGATGTATCCACTCCTAATGCTTTATTCGACTGTAACTGATTTTGTGCATTTACCAATTCCTGTAACTTAGACACTGCATTTGCAACATCGGAACTAAGAACGGATGTATCTGCTTTCATAATCACAGGATTTTCTAACTCTTGTTCCTGAGCGATACAATACGCAATGACTGAATCTGCATTTTCAATGGAACTCGTATCAATTTTAGGGGAAGCTTTTAAATCCTGCATCTGTTTGATTGTTGATTTTAAAGCAGTTACCTTATCTTCATCGTTATCAATATCAGATACATCAATTTTAATATCCATATTTTTATATGCATCCAAACCTTGTAACTGCTCTTTTGCTTCCTGTGCTTTCATACCAAGATTTCCAATAGTCGGTTCTATTTCATCAGACCAGTTAAAAGCATCTTGTCCAAAATATTCCTGCAACTCACCAAAAACAGCTTGAATCATTGGTAAAGACATCTGCATACCTTTTGCAAAATCTTCCATTGTAGTTTGACCTGCAATTTGATATTCGTCTCCGTCTTTATTCATTAAGCCCTTATCTACTGCTGTACTAAGAAACTTATCAAGGTTAAGCCCTTCTATCTCTCCATCTTCATTGGTAGTAAGATAATCTTTTATGCCATTGACATATTTATTTACGGCTTCTTCATCGTCTTTATCAATAGTATCTGGTATCAAGAAATCTACCGCTGCTTGATATTTTTTCGTTCCAATTTTACCATAGTCTTCCGAATCCTCATTATTAACATCATCTATTGCTTTAATCATGTTCTTTGTATCATCGAACATATCCCCTGATTCAGAAGCATTTTGTGAATTTAGCCATTCTTGATATTCCCCTGTTGCTTCTCGGATAGAAGCAGAAAGTAAATCAAACTGGTTGCACTGATTTACAAGAGTATCGTTTGTAGATTGTAAATCAGATATTTTTGTCTGCACATCTACATATTCATCTGACTCTGCACTAAGACTCTTCAATTTTTCTTGTAATTGCTCTATTTCCCCAACATTTTTAAGATATTCCTGTTGTTTTTGTGCTTTTGCCGCATCATTATTAGCTATTGCTTCTTCTGCTTTCGCCTTTGTAATTTCATCTACTTTTTCTTTATTAAGTTGTAATGAACCATTTACATATTCTAAAGCATCTCTATAATCTTTTAATTCATCTGCATTATAATCATCTACAGAAATCGACTTCCCTGTTGTCTGTCCATTTAATAGTTCATTTACCTGTGAAATAGAAGTAGCAACACCTTGGGCAGAATTGGATAAAGTAAGAAAGGACTGAGCTGTTTCATTGATTCCATCTGAAACATTAATAATTCCTAACTGCTGTAAAGTAGTAAGGAGCGGTTGTAGTTCACTTTCTGTTTCTCCGCTTATCATTCCTAAATCTTCTGCCGCTTGTACAAGTGCTTCTACCTGTAATTTTCCTTCTGTATTTACATCTCCAAATTGTAAAATATCTGTAAAATCAGATGCAGACAGTTTTAAATCTTTTATATCTTGTGCGTACTCTTTAAGGGCATTTTTATTGTTTTTAATGCCAAATATTTTTTGATAATCAGAAGATAATTTATCTGTACTCTCCCCATCTAATATTTCTTTAAAATCTTGTGCCGCTACAGAAGCTTCGCTAATTCCATCTGTTAAACTATCAAAAAGAGAATCATATGGATTATCTGTTGCCAAACTGTCTACAACATTCTTAATATCAGTAAATTTGCTGTATGCTTCATCTACCTTATCTGTATTTCCATTATTAAGAGCTGTATTATAATCATCTATCGCCTGTGCATAATCTTTATATAAATCAGAATATGTCTTCTGCTTTTCTTCCTTATCGTATGGTGTTGAAATTCTGGTTTTATCAGATGCCATTTCTGCCATTTTCGCCTGACTATAGACTTCATCGTATTTATCTACTACTTTTTGAGCATCATTTAAAGCATCTGAACTATTTCCAAGTAATTTACTAAGATAATTTCCGTCTAAATTAGAATCATTTTGCAAAGAGCGGACATCTTCCATAAAACTTTGTAAGCTCTGCTCTGCATCTTTTGCATCCCCATTAAAATGAAGTGTGTATGCTCCGGCATATCCTTCTTGCTTAGTGAAACCATATTTTTCAATTAAAGAATCTATTGCTTTTTTAGTTTTATCATCTGTACCATTTTCAGAAAGTTGTCCAAGACTATAATCTCTTGTCCTCTCCATTTCTGACATAGCTTTTTCTGATGCTTTTTGATTTTCATTCAACCACTCAATAGCCTGTGAATCACTCAATTGACTCATAAGATTAAGCTGATTTTCCAATTTTCCATTTAATAAATCAATGGAACTTGCTTGTGAACCATAAGATTCTGTCAACTGATTTTGAATGGATAAAAGTTCTGACTTTGCACTACGGGCTTCTTCTTCGGATAATGTACCAGACGCAAGAGAATTTCGTAATTCTTCCACTCTTTGTTTCTGTTCTTCAATAGAAGCTTGACTTGACTGTACATCTTGTAAGCTAGATTTAGCTTCCTCTACCATTTTATTTACATGGTTATTATATGCGGTAACCGCTGCAACAGTAGCACCTACACCTGCGGCAACAACCAACAAAGGATTGGCTGCTAAGGTAGCCATTAACCCACTCATTGCTCCACCAAAAGTAACTGTTGCTCCCGTAGCTGTCCCTTCTGCTGTAGCAAGTGCTATTGTGGACGCAGTAGTAGCGGCTTGCTGTTCTGACATTCCTGCATTAGTAAGAATAGACATTCTTTGTGCATTCGTTAGAGCAGTGCTAGAAGCTACCAACTGAACCTGAGAATTAGACAACCCACTTGTTAAATTCATAAGTTGAGTGAATGTATTTCCTGTAACTGTCCCACCAGATTCTACAAGTTTCATTGCTTCTGATAAATTAGCAAATTGCTGTACTGCATCTGTTATTCCATTTACCATCTTACCTGCAACAAATAATCCACCTGCTGTTCCTAGTCCTGCCAATGCACCCTTTAAGATTCCTGTTTGATTAGTCATGTCAACCATAGCTTTAGTAGTATCAAGAACTGATGCATATAATGAATCTGAAATTGTAGAACTTGCCAAAGCTTCAAGACTCGCTTTTAACGAATTTGTTTTTGCTTCAAGAGAATTCATGTAAGCATCTTGAAATTTCTGATCTGATGTTCCTGCGGAATCATTCGCTACATTTTCATACTCTTGTGCCTTTCCGTAATTCTCCATAAGGAGTTTAAATCTGTTTGACTGATATGTACCTGCAAAAGCTTTACTAACAGCCGCTTTTTGTACAGAAGAAAAATTATTCCATTTGGAAGCGGTATCATCAAGTACATCCCCAAAATTACGAAATTCATTTGTTTCATCTCTCAGATTAATTCCTGCATTCTTTAAAACTGTCTCGACATCTGACACGGTTTCTGTTGTACCATTTTCATCAATCAACTCTAATTTATCTGATTTAATATCGGACATACGAGTGAAAATGGACTTAAAAGCATTACCGATAACAGACATTCCTTCTTGTGAAGCTTCACCTACTGCTGCTTCATATCCAAGCAATTTATTAAAAGAAACCCCTGCAACATCCGCACTTGCTGCTACCTTACTTGTTGCTTCTGCAAGACCCCCGGCATCAGTTGCCGATACCAAGTCAACACTCGTAAGAGCATCAACTAATCCATTTACTTCTTCTGTTGTGGCATGGAAACCATTCTGCATAGCTGTAAGATATGCAGTAGAATCCTCGGAATTAAGATTTGCTACTTTCGAAAGAACCATAGAATCTTTTACTAATGTGTTGGCTTCTGATGCAGTCTTTCCCTGTCTTAACCAGTCTTCCGCTCCTGTACTTACATCTGTTGTAACTGCTCCTAATTCCTGTCCCAATTCATTGTAAGAAGACATCATATCTTTTACCTTCGAATAGCTGTCTCCCGTTGCCATTTGTAAAGAAGTAGTTGCATCATTTAGCTCCTTCACAGTCGATACAGCTTCTTTGGCAGCGTCACCCACTTTAAAGATTGCATCCTGTAAAACATTCGCAAGCGTATAGTATCCGAATGCTTCTTTTAAAGTTGAACCAAAAGATTGAAAAATAGATTGCCCACTTTGTCCGGCAATATTAATTCCATTCAACACATTTTCTAAGTTTGTAGCATCAGCAGAATCAAAATGTATTGAATTTGTACCTTCTTCTATCTCTTTTCTAATTTCTGTTCCTATATTATCGCTGATATGCAAATCTAACTGCATATCAGTAATTGAACTAAGAGTTTGTCTAATACTCGCTTCAATTTCTGTTGAATCTATTTTTAAATGTACTGGCAATTCAATATCCGACAATATTGTATTTAATTCAGCCTGTAGATTTTCTTTATTTATTTTAACATTAATTTCTACTGCCTGTTCTCCATTCCCAAGCTTAGAAATAGCAGATTTTAATTCAGAAATTATCTGTTCTTCATTAATTTTGATATTAAAATTAAGTCCTTCTGACATGGAAGATGTAGCAGATTGTATTGCGTTTTGTAAATCTGAACGAATCTTCTCTGCGTCAATATCTACATCTAACTGGAAATGACTTTTAGATTCTTCGGTTGCCTGAATTAAATTCTTTTTCAAAGCGTCTGACATTTTTTGTGATGTATTAATCACTTCCGTATAAGCAGAATTTTTTAAAAACCCAAACTGTTCTGTACTCAACTGATTTGAAGGAATAACCTCATTCATATCGGCTCTTGCTTTTTTCACCAAATCTATCACATGGAGAATTTGATCTGCCTGATTAGAAATATCTTTTGAAAAATGTTCCGGAAACATTCCCTTCATTTCTCCCCAGATGGAATCAATGCTTATTCCTTTTTTGGCATCACGAGTAAATTTACCAACATTACTTTTCAGTAAATCTTTATATGCACTATCTCCCAACTGACTTTTTACTTCATCAGAAACATATATTTTTTTATCTTTAAAATAGGAATAAAAATCATCATATATCCCCATTTTAGATTTCATAATATTAGCATTTTTTGTAACAGTTTCTCCGAGCTTATTCAGCCCGGAATAGAAACCATTTGCTCCTGCAAAATTAAAATTTTTGCCATCCCATGTTTTTGCAAGACTGGACATCATACTGTCCATCTGGGATTTCATTTTATTAATTACTTTGGGATTTTTAATATTGAAGCTTTCAGCAAGATTCTCTGATAGCTTAGAAGTGTTAATCTTGGTATTTTTTAAACTCTGTTCTATATTTTTAACGAGTTTCTGTGAAGTATTCTGTCCTACTTCTACATCAATTTCTACTTTTCTTTTTTCTTTTAGAAACGAATTCAGCTCCGCTTCTGCTTTCTCAAAACCACTTAGTTTGGCTTCTATATCTATATTATAATCTGCCATATATTTCCTCCTTGTGTATAAATATTATTTAGCTTTTTTATTTCTTACATAATCTGCTAAGTGCTTTTTTCTGTTTATCATCATATATTCCACTTTCATATTCAATCTGACGAATTACACATTTTACCAAATTTTCTAATACTTCATTTCCCTTAATATTATAAGCAATAGTAACCGCTTCCGTAATTTCCTCTACATCTGTTACACCATCTTCTATATATCCTTTTAAGATTTTCATTAAATCTAAATTTTCTAAATCCAATCCTAAATTTTCTGCCGCAATCTCATCGCTTACCTGATAATACTCTCCGTCTTCATCTGGCTTCATTAATGAAACAATTCTGTATATTTCATTTGTCGTAATTGCTACACTATCTTTTCCAATTTGTAATAAAATATAATAGTAATCTTCTTCATCTGGTGTTTCACTTTGAATAAACCATTTTTTAAGGACTTCTCCTCCATATACCATATATCTTTCCTGACTACATACGGTAAGACGGTCGCCAACACTTACTTTATCAATATTTTCTAATAATCCTAAAACCATAATTTTCCTCCTGTATTTTGTTTATTTTTAATTTGGGAACTCCGGCAGAATTGCCGTAAGAATAATATTTATTTTGATGGAATCGCAGATAACCACGATTCTGATTTGAATTTTAATTGTTTATAGATATGATTTATCAGCTTTAATTCACTCACATCTTCTGTTCTATAATACTTTTCATTTAATAACTGAATCAAATATGTATAACTTTCCTCATCGAATTCAACCATTACTATAATGAATCACTCTCCCTTTAATACTTCTTCAATCGTTTTAATGTGCTTTCCCTTCAGAAATTCATGTGTTTTCTCCAACTGTTTTGGTGTCAGTTTTCTCTGACCGCTAAACCACATTGCACACTTACTTAATCCACATCCAATATACGATGCAAAATATTCCTTTTTAATCCCATTGGATTCTAAATATTCTGCTACAATTTGGCTTAATTTCATAACTTTATCACTCCTTTCTGTGTGAAATAATCTATCAAGAAATGTAAAAATAAATTCACTATCTCCTCCCTATACTAAATCTTCAATTAAAAAAAGAGAGTCATTTTCTGTATATTTTTTCTACCAAAAATGACCCTCTATTATATTTCTGAATCTCCTAATTATGTCGATTTAGCCAACTATTCACTTATCTGTTCTACTTCTAACTTTAATTCTTCAACAGTATCAAATAAGAATCTTGGTAAATATTTCTTCAAAGTTTCTAAAGACCTTTTCTTAAAATACATAATCTGTGTTCCAATAACACTATCATCTTCCTCAGAATATATAAGATAAATGTTATTATGAACCTCATCAGAGTATGTTGGTATACGTGCATTAAATGTGATTAGTAAGTCATCATATTTTTTATCATAATAATAACTATAATTCTTTGCTTGAATCATATACAACACCTCCCTTTATATACTCCCTTTATTTTTATTTCTTTTTTTCAAAAGTGTGGAACATTTATCTGTACAGGTTTTCGCATTACCAACCACCAGAAATTTACTACCGCATATCTCACATAGTCTCACTTTTCTATCTCCATTATGCTTCCATAAATCTAACAGCGGATTATTGGATTCTGCATAGAATAATATCTTTTCTTGTGGTAAATCTTTCTCCTCCACTATTGGCAGCTCGCATAAAGAAATCTTCTTATATCTCTGACATTCTTCCTGTTTTATATAACCGTTTTTCTCCAACCGCTCCAATCCTTTTTGCGTACATTTCGACTCTAACCAATTATCAAGGGTGGCAGCGGTAATCTTCCCTTTTTGCCTTGTTCCTTTGTAAAGACGGATATAACTCTTTTTATCTCCATATTTCTTTTTGAATCTTTCAAGCAAGACATATAGAATATATAAAATATATCTGTCCTTTTCGCATCTTTTTCTTGTCGTAAGCCCCATGAAGTAGTTATATAATGTTTCTGTGATTGGAATTTTAACAATTTCTTCCTGTTCTTTCTTTATCTTATCTCGACTTTCTTTTATCTCCTGCTCTCTTTTGGAAGAAGACTTATACATATCTTTTTTAAATGGAACTTCCTTGTCATTTTCGATATTTTTACATAAATTATCGTACAGAATATCCCCGAAGCAATTCCACAGAATATCCTTCCGATCTTGCTTATTTTCTTCGTTATAATATTCAATATCCACAAGATAATTGGCAATTTTCTTTTTGTCTTCCATAATTTCTTTAAATTTTGAAATGCAGTATATTCTAAACAGCACCGTATCCGATTCTTTTTTTCCTAAATCTTCCTGTACCCTTTTATATAAGTACATTTTTTCTCTCTTCAATTCTGCCAGAAGTAGCTCCAATTTTTCATACTCTTCCGATGTCCTATCCACTTTATATTTTTTATCTTTCTCATTCGTACCTTTTTCGATGTCAATTAACATCTGCGGATTGAATACCCCTTCGTCTGGGTATTTTATTTTTGTTATACCTTCAGAAGTCTTATCAGAAATATACTGACTAATCCTATCTATATTCCCCCGTTCATTGATTTTTTCACATTGAGTTTGCTTCTTCCCCTTTGAATACATGAAGAAATGTGGACACTTATATTCCTTTGAATCCTTATAAGCATTATATTCTGATGCATACCATTTCAAATCCATAGCCTTTTGCGTCTTAAAATAATCAATCACAAAATTATTATACGCACATAAGATTCTTACCAGTTTTATGTCAGGTTCTTTTTCAGAATTAAATATTTTTGTAATGGCATTAGAAACATAACCGATGTTTTCATTATTAAAACTACTTGTCAGGCAGAGCATAATAGCATCGTTTGTAATTTGTGCCGGTTCTGCTTTTGTCATATCATAAAACAAAGGATACTTGTTTCTGTCCAGAACATCAAGAAATGCTTTATCATGCACAAGGCAGATATGATCTCCATCCCAATCAGCCTGTAAAACTTTAGAAATCAAGTCATGAGAACTTACAATGGTATCTGTTCCACTAAACCACTCTTTACATTTTTCTGACTGCAATACTTTTCTAATTCCATGCTCACAATCTGACAGATGCGGATAACGCAGGCAACAAGTTTCTTCTATATTAGTACCATCATAATAATGATAATAAATATATCCTTCTGGCACTAATCCCTTCGGCACATCTTCTCCTAGAAATAGCCATTCACAGAACGCAAATAAGTCGGGGCAAATGTAGCTCCAGAATCCATCCATAATCAGCTTACATCCTTGTGCTTCTTTCCTGATTGATTGTACAGCATTTTTCATTGTTTTTTTCACATGAACATCATTCAGCATTGCGGGGTATTTTAATATGGAAGCAAACAGGGGATTCATTTTATTTTCATTATTATCACTCTTATTTTCTTCTGTTTCCATTTCAATTCCCATTAGTTTTAATGCTGCTTCGGGCTTTGTTTTCGCATCATTAATATACTTAACGGTTTGTGCCGCCAATTTTTTAATAGCTTCATCTGTAAGATTTTCTCTTGGAATAGTTTGAAATGGTTGATATGCTACCTTCACCTCTTTATCTGGCACATGAGAACAATTATTAATTGTGATAAATAAACCTGATTTCTTAAAGCACTCTCTGTATTCCTGCATGGACTCATAATATTTTTTCATTTTTAACTGGCTATCTGTCAGAATGACCTTTGCTTTTAAGAAATCATTCACTGTAAGAGAATTTCCCCATGCGTCTTTCATATTTACAGGACTTAATTTAGACTCATATTTTTTAATAAACTTATGGAAATCAAATGGAAATACCGCTCCCTTTAGCCAGCCACCACGAATTTGACAACTGCAAGGAAATGTACCGGGAATAAAGATTCCTGCTCCATCCGCATGTTGAATCGGAATATCCATCATTTTTTCTTCAATATCCAATGTATTGACATCAAGATAATTAACCATACCTGGCACCATAGTTTCAAAATCAGGTACAATAATTACCTCATCAATACTAACACCAGAATCATAGAGAACACTATTAGAGATATTCAACGCTTTCGCTGCAAAGAACTTTCCCATATTAATGCCGCCTTTGGCATTAATACGTTCTTCGGTTAGCCCACACATAAGAGCATACTTATTTTCTCTCCAATAATTTTCCTCAACAAGTGTTATCTCTGAATCTTTCATCTGTCCTGTGCTTGATGTATAAAAAATATAATGTCTACCTTCTAAATTGACACCTCGCTCTATAATCTGCCTTAATACACCTGTGAGTGCTTCACTTCCACATTTTAATAGAAGAAACTGATTCAGGAGCGGTATCTCTGATAAGTCAGTATTACATCTTCTGATACACTCATTCTCAAACCAAACAATCCGCTTTTCATCCTTAATGGTATCTGTAAGGTTTCCTTCTTCATCGCAAAAATATATTGCACTCTTCCGAATCTCACGAATTGTATCTTCTGGAAATTTTTCAATCTCATTACAAAGAAATGATTTGAACTGCTTTTTGTCAAACTGAGAATCTAACAGTCCTATCGCTTCTTCATAAGTGATGTGAAATTCCTCTGATAAACGGTCGGGAGTCGGATACTGCACTCCTAATCTTTCTCTTAATTGTTTATTACTGATTCCCTGACAATAAAGATTGTAATGTTCCTGTTCCTGCTCTGTCAGACAGGTTGAGATATTCAATTTATAAACCTGACATCTTCCAAATTCTAATTTTATTAATGATCCTATAATAATCACTCTCCGTTCTTTTGTTATCTACATATATATAATTCTCCATTTATTCTGAAAAATAGTATAAAAAAACAACCATCAATATTAATCGTTTGATGGTTGGTTTTGCTAATATTTTTTTAATAATTTATCCCACAAATAATTTATCATAACATTTTTCTAATTCCGCAAGAACTGGTACATCTGGCAATCTTTCAATAAATTTTTCTTCTGTCAAACGTTTTGTTCTAATTTGAACAAGTTTGCTCATTACAGCATATTTTTTGCCTAAAGTTTTTGTTTCTACTGAACAATAGATGTCCTCTACGTCATTTACAGAATCAAGTAATGGTACAACTATGCTATCATATATATCACTTTCTATAACTATACATGGTACAATTTCCTTGTTGATACTCTCTTTATAAATATCCAATCTTTGTATTTCTCTCATTTGTATGCCTCCAATATTTTTTTATATCATAACACATTACATACAAATTTCAAAGACTCATACCATATATGATTCACTTCATCCACTATACTCAAATGTATATATAACAAAGGGATATTTCAATGAAAACGCATCTCATCTCGTTCTTCTACCAACCATTCTAAGAAGAACTCACCTAAGATATTCCAATTAAAATATACTATCCCAGACGGATTTTTACCGTTGCTATATACGAACTTTCAGGCGTATGAAAGAGCGATTTCATCGGCTAATTTCTTAAAAATTAGCCATAAATTCCACGATTTCTCCTAATGCGAAATCACAGAATATTGTAATGCCGTTTTTTTACCGTAATCCTCCGCTCTTCACCGTAAAATAAATGCTAGAAATATTCCAGTATCAACCAAATCGAAACTTAACATTTTTATTTTGATAGAACAAGTTATGCTTCTTTTAAGAAATGTTAAGTTTATTTGCTATCACTTCCTGATACTGTTGAATTAAATGTTCTTCAAGCTCTGGTATCTCATTCTTGGCTGCCTTAACTGTATATTTTGCTGTGTACTCCGACAAATCAATCGGGACATAAATATCACTAAGCTGTTTTTTATATCTTTCAGAAACCAATCTCATAAAAGCCGTTTCCTTAATAGCATTATGGTCTATACTTAGAGTTTCCTCCAAATTAATAGTTGGAAGATTATTAACATTTGACAGCTTATTATCAATAATTTCAAGAATCTGTGCCGTTGTAAAAGCATTTAATTCTACCCTTCTAAAAGAAGTACCTGTATCAAAAAACTCTTTATATTCAGAAGAAAGATTTTCAAGTTTTGCTATATCTTCTTTTTTCTTCTCTACACTCTCAGGTACAATACTGTATTTTTGAATATCCGCAAAAGTCACTCCCAAGTTTTCCATATAAATTGTATTCTTAAATTTTTTATTTGGTGTTGCAAATGATTCCAATATATAGATTCCTGATATATCTAAATCATGGAGACAATATAATTTCATTCCCATTTGTTGAAATTGATATAATAATGTTTTTGCGGCTCTAGTTGAAAATCCTTGTCCTGAGACAATAATCATATTATATTTTTCTCCAATCTTCTCTGCCTTAAAAATTGCGTCAAATCCTGTTTTTTCTATATAAAGTACCTTGTCATACTTATATTTCAAATCAAAGTCTGGCTCTATATGGATATTACTATTGATTCCACCATAGCATTTGAAAATATTTTGTGCTGTTCCAATTTGATTCAGAAAATTCCTTACATTTGCCGTACCTAATCCATTTTGCGAACCATTAACATAGAAATTTCCCCTATCGCTAAAATTAACTTTATCCTCAAATTCTGGATTATCGTCTATCCATTCAGTTAAAATATTTTGTGTAAAATCTGTATAAGTATTTTTCTTCTCTTCTATCCCCGATATTTCTCTCATTTTATACCATATCTGACGGGCAGTAATCGCATATCGTCCATTATCACTTGCTAAATTGAAAGCCTCTGTCACATACTCTCTCATAATAGCTCTATTATTTACCCTCTTATTGCCAGAACTAAATTTTCGATTTTCTTTTGCAATAGCTTTATTCAATTTTTCGAGAAAGCTTTGAATAAAGCTACTAATATCTATACGAGTTTTACCTGCATCCATATATTTTAAATAGGGCGAAATAACATGAACCACAAAAGAAAAATTATTCATTTGATACAACAAGTCATACAAATCTGTTCCATATATATCTTTGTTCCCTACATGATACCAGTCACCTTCAAAAGCTATACTTTGTCCTCCACGATATGTAATAGAATTATTAACGTAACATTTAACACTACTATTTTTTCTGTCGGTATTATTTTTAAAAGTATTTTTCTTAACAGAAAATTCTATAATACAAGGAATTTCCTTATCATTTATACCTTTAGATACATTGTTATCTATAATTTTTATAGTTGTAGTTAAAACATTCTCCAGACCTATTAATTGTTTTTTGAGCAATGTATATTTTTTAGTTGCTTGGTCTTCCCTCAACATAAGGAAATCTGATATAAATTCATCACTGTTAAAATCAATATCTTTTATTTTCGACTTAATCGTACTTTTATTTTTAATTCTTGTTCCAAATACATTTTCCAAAAATTTCTTATAAGTCGTATTTCCATCCTGTGTGTTAATTATGAAATTCTGATATGAATTATAGTCATAATATGCAATAGAAATATTTTGAGATTTATCAACTGCTTCACTCTGATATATATGCTCTACAGTTTCTCCCATATAATTCAAATAAAAGGAAACGTCTGGATTACATTCAACAAAATCACAAAAGAAATAATAACAAAGTGAAACATCATTTTTATCAAATCCTATAATTTCAATTCCTCTTTTTTCAGTTTTACCCAATTCTTTAAAATTTACATCTACTTTACCGTATCTCAATTGTTCTGGATTAATAATCCCTTCCATCACAATTCCTTCTGCCGTATGCCATAGCAAACGATATTTATTCAAATAGCAGATACTAATAATCGTTTTTAATCCATTCCCTTGTTTTCCTCTGGAAGCGGTAATATAGTTTCTATTCTGGCTCACATAATTGTTAAAATCATAGATACTCTTAACAATGTCTTTCTTAATTCCGCTTCCATTATCATAAATCTCCAATCTTTCTGTATTTATTTCAATATGAATTTCTTTCTTTTTCAACGGTTCAATCGCATCTAACGCATTATCTATAAGTTCTTTTAAAATTATCTGATTCCACCAGCCTTTATTAAGTCCTACCTGCTTTATTAAACCTTCCTCGGAGAAATAATCTGCGGTAATCATTGGAGTTTTGCTTATTGTTTTTTCCATATAATTTCCTTTCACTTATCTATAAGTTTTAGTTTTATTTCCCATGTGCTTTTTAACCTTTACTTTACAACCTGTAAATAAGAAGGTTTATCACTTATCTTTGCTATTTTCCCATTATCATCAATAATGATTCCCTTCTCAAAATCTATGGAACTCATTGAGACTCCCTGTTTATTAAAGAATTCTTCTGCTAGCCCCACACCTGTTTGTTGCCTATGAATGGTACTCATACAACTTAAGAAAAAGCTAAAAATATCCCATAAATCATCATTTTGATAATCCCATAACAATTCAAATACATTATCACGTCCCACAGCATTATCAAGTCCTTTTTCTCTCAATATATTCATGGTGTAAAAATAGTCCTTACATTCATATTTTGCTCCATCAAACTCCTTTGTGACAGGAAATACCTTAATCAAATTTTTCAACTTAATTCTTCCAATTACTCCAAATAAGCTGTCAATCAAGGCAAAGGATTTTTTCTTTTCTTCTAAAGTCATGTCATAGCTTGGATTTTCCCTCATATTTTCATGTTTTATATCAAGAGCTGCATTTATGTACTTTGTTGCCTGTAAAGCAAACTTCATTAAATCATGTTGTGTCCAATTATCCATTGACCCTTTCTCGTCAAATAACTGATTGACCGTATTAAAATATTGTCTCATCCAGGCATCATAATTAACAATCACTCTTTTAATTCTCTTTAAATCTTCTGCATTCTTGTTTCCTTCTGTCACTGTAAAATTATTATCCATATATATCCCCTTCTCATTATCTCTAAGTGAATCTGTTCCACTTAGGCAATTTGTTTTTTACCAATTACAAGTGCGTCTGTCTTTCCTTCTATGCATTTAGATGTAACAACAACCTTTTCTACATCCTTCATATCTGGAACATCAAACATAATTTTCTGCATAGATTTCTCAATGATAGAACGTAATCCCCTTGCACCTGTACCTCTTTTAATAGCCAACTCTGCAATCTTTTTCAGTGCTTCATTTTCAAACTCTAATTCCACACCATCCATTGAAAGTAATTCCTTATATTGTTTTACGATTGCATTTTTCGGTTCTGTCAGGATACGAACTAAGTCTTCTTCTAATAATGGATTAAGCGTAACAACAATAGGCAATCTTCCAATCAGTTCAGGCATTAAACCATACTTTATAAGGTCATGCTGTTCCACTTGTGATAAATCCGCTCCATCATTCTTTTTATCGGAAATATTGGCAGAAAACCCTATAGAATTATGTTGTTCTTTTTTGTCGATAATCTTTTCAATACCATCAAATGCACCGCCACAGATAAATAAAATATTTGAAGTATCTAGCTTGGTAGTTTGAGCCTGTGGATGTTTTCTACCACCAACAACAGGAACTTCTGATATTGTTCCCTCTAAAATCTTTAATAAAGCCTGCTGTACTCCCTCACCAGAAACGTCTCTTGTAATGGAAGTGTTTTCACCCTTCCGAGCGATTTTATCAATCTCATCAATATAAATAATACCTTGCTGTGCTTTTTCAATATCATAATCTGCATTTTCAATTAAGGTACGCAACATTGTCTCAGTATCATCGCCAACATAACCTGCCTGTGTGAGTGTAGTTGCATCTGCAATAGCAAATGGAACATTTAGAAATTTAGCCAAGCTTTGAGCAAGATATGTTTTACCGCTCCCAGTGGAACCAATCATGAGAATGTTTGATTTTTGAATTTCTACATCTGATTTTCTATTCTGATTGAGTCTTTTATAGTGATTGTAAACAGCAACGGATAATGTTCTCTTTGCTTCTTCCTGTCCAATAACATATTTATCCAAATATGCTTTAATCTGTGAAGGTGTTGCAAGTTGTACATCATTTGAAATACTTTGCTGTTCTTCTTCTGAGATTAAATCTGATGCGGCACTAATACAATCACCACAAATATATCCATATTTCCCCTTTATCAATCTATCTGTTTGATTTTTTGTTTTGCCACATAAGAAACAAATTTCATTCTTTTTATTTGCCATAAAAATCTCCTTCTAAAAATTATATAATTAATAATACTTCACAGGGGTTTTAGGGGGCGGTGAACGGACTGACAGAACAGACACAACAAGTCGCACTAGCAAGATGCAAGATTCCCCCGAAAGGGAATCGCAGCAGATGCGTGTAAGACTTTGTGGATTTCTGTTAGGTTAGCCCCCTAATATATAATTCTCTCTTCCTTTTTTAATATTTATTGATATGTTCTTTATTACTAAAAAATCAATTCATACTCCTTACTGTCAATCAGTTCAATAACTGATTTTACTAATGTCTTAGGAGCGGTATCCGTATATACTTTTGTTGACTTTGTATTCTGAATAATTTCTTTTATAGAATATTTAGTCAGTAGCAGGAATTGTAATTTCTTTCTATACTCCATCCATGTAAGTCTCTCTGCTCTATAGTTACTATCATCAGCAGATCCAGTAAGACCCTCATACCATTTGCCCCATTTCTTTTCTAAATATGCATTCTTACTGATAACCTTTTCGCAAGTCATTAAACAGGCATATATCAGTTCTTCACTGATTAATCTATTGGACAAATTCTCTTTCTCATGTTGTATCTTTTTTCTATACATATGTGTTCGCCTTTCTGTTTGCATCTTATGTCTCTGACAGTAGACTACTAATTTCTGCCCACAAGCAAGCTTGTGAACAGAGAATTAGCAGCATCAAAATGTGCAATTTTTTACATTTCTCCGCTTACGCTACGAAACATAAAAAATATGACACATTCTGGATTTATTCTTTTAAGTAGATTATTTATATATTTATAAAATTAATTAATTTTGTAATGACCTTTCTTACTTGTTTCATCTGATTATTTTTTGGGGACGGTTTTCTAATATAATATTATTAGGAAAGTGTCCCCTAAAAATAATTAATCTTGTAATAACCTTTCTTATTTTTCTTCCCTTTTCTCTAATACATATATATTAGGAAATAGGGGGAAATTCTTTAATGAATACAAAATTATCTTGTTCTAATTATTTTTGGGGTGGTTTCTCTAATATATATATATTAGGAAATCCCACCCAAAACTTATTTAATTTTATAATAACCTTTCTTACCTGTTTGCATATTGTCAAAAAGATTTTTTATTGTTTGATTATCTTTTTTAACATTTTTAAATGAATTATTATTCAAATTAACATCATGCAATAATTCACTTAATTTAAACACCTTTCCTGATGGCTGATTATCACACCATTCAAGAATTTTCTGTGCATTCGTCATACGTTTCCCTTTTGGTGGTTTGCGATTCTTAACCATTTCAATTTTTAATTTATCTGGTGCATCTTCATATTCAAATTTCACATCATACGGGCTATACCTTTTCTCAATCATGGTAGATAACAATTTGTAAACATCGTTATCCGTATTGTAAAAAGTCCAAATATGCACAGGCTTAGTATTGCTATAATTTCTAATGGCAAGACGAAATATATTCTGTTCAAAATCAGCCAACATACTTCTTAACATTACATCAGTGATAATCTTGTCATATTCTTCATTATGATTCTTTATTAATTTGTCAAAGAATTCCATAGATTCTTTCTCTGACATTTGAGACAGTTTTCTATATACTTCCATATGGCAACCGCAATATATGAAGAAATAGATTAAATTAGGAAATCTATTCATGCCGATATGAGCCATACGACACAATTTGTTAAAATCATTAAATCCCTTTAAATTTCCAAAATATCCTATATTATTAAAATCTTTTTGGAACTTTTTTATTAAGCTACTATATACAACAACTAATATTTCCTTATTTCCAAATCCGTTCTTCTTTTTATCTTTTAAATAATCAATAATCGCATTTACTGTTGCATTAGCTCTTTTATTATTCTTGCACAGAACGTTTCTGCTTGTGGGCATTTTTACATTTGTTATCAGCATATTTAATGGCTTATTATATTTTTCTCCTTTGATGATTTCAATATAATCTAAGTCATAACGTGGGTCTATGTCGGCGGTGGCATCAAAAATAAAGAATTTTTTATCCTGTCCTAAATAGAAGTATTCCCTATTATCAATCAGCAGCTTAAATGACCGTTTATATTTCTCTCCTGACTTCTTTTTGATACACTCAAATATTGCTCCCTCTTGAGCTATTTTTTTCAAACACAAAATATCTTTAAGAAATGAATTATACTCTTTTAAAAGAGCTTCTAAATTGTCATGAATCACCTTAAAAAACAAGTCATCATTCGGTGTTATAGAGGAATATCTTTCATCCTTCCAGTAGATAATTACATTGGAATTTTTTGTTAAATTTTCTTTTTCATCCATCTGATCTAATAATCTATCCTTGAATGTTTTATATTCCTTAATAACAAAACTCTTATCTTTAACTTCATTTGATAATCCTTCATATAGTGCTGATTCAATCTTGCTTAAATTAAGACTGTTAATAGTAACAATCTCTGAAAATTGTGGACATTCATCGAAAATAACAATATCTCTCTTTAATGATTTTCCCTTATATGTAAATGAAAACAATTGCTCTCTTGTGTTTTTTTCTAACATGAAATATCTCTGTGTAGATAATAATACGATAGGTCGATAGTGCTGTTTTATGAGTTGTTCTTTGAATGGTTCACCTGATTTCAAGACAATCACATTATTCTTAAAATCTCTATAATGATTGTCGTAACCAAATTCTGTGAACCATTCTCCCCAAAATTTTTCTGCCGCTACAGTATCCCTATCACTATCAGACAGCTCCTCTAATCTTTTTATTGAGTCAGTTACAACTACTAACCCTTGAGGTTTGTGCCGTGCTTCATATCTACAATCTCCTATACAGCAATGCATAAATGTATGAATCATTGTTGACTTTCCAATACCACATCTTGTACCAAAACAAGTGACTTTACTTGTATCCCTATTATGAAGAATCATCTCCAATGTATCTTTAAAAAATTGTATTTGTTTTTCATTAAACTGATAATCAGGAAGGTATGTTTCAAAATCTTCCCATGTAATATTTATCGGATTATATTTGTCATTCACTATATAATTTACCCTCTGTTTTGATACACCTTTCCGCTTTTACCATAAACCACCTTTTTATTAATGCTATTGTTTCTATCTGCGAAAATTAAATCACATTCTGGCAGACTTCCTTCTATTATCGGATAAAGTTGTTCTTTTGCTTTTCCATAAAAACATATTGCATGTTCAAATCTCAAATTATATTGGTCAGATTCTTCATCCTCAAATAATGTATAGATTTCTAATGCCCTGTTACTTTTGTTGAAACGCAAAACATTTTGTAACAGCATATTAGTTGGTAAATCTGGTCGGAAATCTGCAATAATTATATATGTACCAGATAATAGCTCCTTAATAATCTTCTCCGTTGACTTCTCTAAAAGACAACCGTCTGAATAAGTAAAATAACTCATTTTTCTCCTCCTGTTTGTAATTTTCTAATTGAAATACTCATTCAACTCTCTAAGACTCATTCCTTCTTGTTCGCCTGCTTGAATAACATCGTTTTGATTTACAACCAACCAGACTGTTATTCCAAACATATCTTTTCGTGGCTTCAAATATAAATTCTCTTTTCGTGCTTTATCTTTCATCATTTTCAAAGTAAGCACTGGCATAACATTTGTTGCAATGAGTCCCTTATCATTTTCTTCTGGTGTAAACTCCACATAATCTCCCGAATGAAGTCTTTTATAACCTGCTTTCAGATTGGAGTAATGAACAAAATACTCTTTATCATTCTCTCCACAAATAAATCCATAACTTTTCCCAAAATTTTTTACTGTTCCCTGCATATTCGTTTCCTCCTAAATTTTATGCTACAAATTTATATTCGCCAGACTCAATCAGTTCAATTACTTTCTTTACAAATTGAGTTGAAATCAGATCTTCTATCTCATGTCCATAGGTACACAATTCGTCTATATCTATTATCTGCAAAGATTCATATTTTGGGGGAATATCATCTATTGGAGTATGGAACGTATGATTTCCACCTAAATCATAAAAAAGATAATATCTATAATCTTTTTCTTCTCTAATCACATCTCCAAATTCTACATATTCTTTTAATTCATTATCCCAATATCCACCTGTATGTACGAATCCTCCCTGTTCATAATACTGCCAGTATTCATCATCATAATCATAAATTCGTTCTCTCCATGAGCGTTCGAATACCTCTCTATGGATACATACTGGCTCAATGATAGATAACATTAAATCTTTTTTACGATAATACTCCTCTTTCTTGGAACGATTTTTTTCTTCATTATCGTAATAGTCATATCGCATATGACGATATTTTCTCTCTTGATCTCGATAATTTTTCGCTCGTTTATTTACACTAAACAAGCAATCTAAAAGCATCTGTGTTGTAATGATATGATTCTTTAAATTTTTCGTGTACATAGTAGGTGTTCTCATGGTTTTTATCTCCTTTTTTAACAATCTTCTAACCTAAGTATTTTTTCCGTTGCCATTGCATATTTCACTTTTAAATAAATCGTTAGAAAATTTTCTATTTCACAGTTCATCTTTCCTGTTGTAAGTACCCATTCCTGCTCTGGAACATCTTTACAAGAATATGGTCTGTCATAATGCCATCCTATGCAATTTACAAGACAACCTGATTCCATAAGAAATTCCATGTTCTCCATGAAGATATTTTTCTCTATCACTGTGTCTTTATAGTCACCATCCGTAGCAATTACCTTCGTTATTTCTGCTGTATTGGATTTTAAAAGTTCCCACACCTTTTCTGTTGTTGCAATGTATTTCATTGATTTTTACCCCTTATTTATCGCTTATTTTGTTAGGGTATATCCAGAAATGAATACACCCTTTTAGTTGTCTCTATGTCATTCTCTTAGTTATTATAAAAAATTCCTACAGTTACGACATTTCCTCTTCCTCCTACTTCTTTCATGTGAATATGAAACATTCTGTGAATAGGAAGAGTAAACCAATCATCCGCTTCTGTCTCCGTTGTTTCTTCTATATAAGAAATCTCTCCCTTTTTGATGAAGAAACTCATATCACTATCGAATGAGTAAATTGGAGTACCATCTTTTTTAAAGCCAATAGGTTTTCTATTGCTATTACAGAAAGTAAGTAATACTCCCAATGTTCTCCAATCTGTAAAATATGCATCTGATAAATCAACATTATCTAATCCACCAGCATTCAAATGAAGGAAATATTCTGCACTCTTTTTCTTAGCATCTTCAAGGACTTTGAAAAATTCCTCTACATCAACGGTTTTATTCTGCTGTACTGGTAGCGGCTCCCATTCTGTAATTTCAATATCATCTATGGAATCAGTGAAGGTCACTGTGTAAATTCCATCCTGCTCTGTAATTCCGTATACCATAGGTTTAGTAATTCTTAAAGAACCAAGACCATCCCTTAATCTATTACCTGCCGTAAAAGTTAATTCCTCACAATCTTCCTCATAGAATCCTGTTGCTTTTTCCATTTCAATTAAGATTGCAGCTTCATACTCATGCTTGCTTTCCAATGTCCATTCCTTTTCTCCAAGCTCTCTTCCTAATTCTTCTAATGTTAATGTTCTCATGTGTAAATCTCCTTTTCTCTTATAATGCGGTAGGGAGTGGTATTGTCCTTATCCCTACCTTAGTTGTTCTCTATGTACTACTTAGTTCTCATTGATTTTTGATAAACTTATATTCAACTCATACGAATACTTATTGAGTCTAAAATAACCAATCTCTGTCATTCTTCTTCTTTTTTTCTTCCTGCTTATTTTCTTCTATTCCATCGAAGAAATTTAATCCAGATAATCTTTTAGTATTCTGTGCCGTTATATTTCTTGTAACTTCATCTTTTTTACTTTCAATAATCTGTTTAATTTCTTCCATTTTTTCATATGGGAAAGAGCAACCAGACAAAACACATAACGTATAATCAGATTCATAGCCGACATATGTATCTAGTGGTGTTCCTACTTCTGTGTAAACATCTTCGATATTGATATTTTTTCCTATTCCTGTATTAACCAGTCCTACATACTTAATGACTTTATCCGCTTCCAATGGAGCATAAATGTTATTATGGAATGTATTAATCAAATTCGTTGTGTCAGACTTATCTTTTCCCAATTTACTTATAATAGAAACTCCCCTTGCAGAAAGAAGCTGTTCAAACTCTGCATCGTCTACATTTCCCATAGCAGAATTACAATTACAAGTAAGCATTGCATCTAAATAACAATAAAACATATCATTAATTTTCATTTTATTATTGTTCTTATCATTATCCAGAATAAATGTTGCTCCTAGTTCATCTAAGGATTCAATCTCTGCTAAAGTTTCGTAAGCATTGATTAAAGCTTGTACGGATTCTGTTTTCGTATTTGGTAAAACAGTTACAATAATGCAAGCTTTCAAATTCAACTCATACATTGCTATCTGTTTCATTGGTGCAATGCCTCCTGCACCTGTTCCACCACCTAATGAACCTACAATGAATAAATACTCAATCCCCGGCATTTTTTCCTTAATTTCATTAATAATTGCATCTAAGTTCTTTTTAATAAGTTTCTTGGATTTTTTTCTATCTTTGTTACATCCTTCGCCGCCAGAAATATGAAACTTATGACTCTCTTCAACATCCTTTAAGCTATCTAAATCACTATGTGCTGTATTTGCGAAAAGTGACGGATAATCAGCTTTATAAAAAGGCAATACCTGATTTCCTCCATAAGCTCCAATTCCTAAAAATCCACTTTTTCCCTTAATCATAATGCACTCTCCTTATTTAATTTAATATCTTTCGGTAATAGATCAATTGCTTTCTGAGTTAATATATATCCATTAGCTCGTTCCACTTTTGCTCCTTTTTTTACCAACTCTCTTTCTTCCAGTATGCGAATATGCTTATATATGGTAGTAACTTTACAATTCCCTTTGCTCTCACAAATTTCTTTGCATGATAAAGAACGCATTGGTTCTGTTGCTCCATTTTTTAGCATGATATTCATAATGACATACTGAATTCTGCTCAGTTCATCACTCACTTAATATCTACCTCCTATGTAATTCAATAAACCAATAGTTAACTCTGATAAGTAGAGTAAAAATATATAGGCTTTTTCAGCCCTTATTAATACTTTCTGTATAGAATTATCAATGTACAATACTTTTCGAGTACAACAAATAGACCTGTATGACAGGCTATAAAATATAGACTATTCCTGTTGTTCTCCTATTTGTTTTTAAGTTTTTGTTGGAAAATAACATGGCAGACTTGCCACGAACCGAAAAAAATGATATACTTATATCGCTTACATATAGTATGGATTTTCCATTCGTGATAATCTGTACATACATAAGGTAGAGAATGCTACCAACATTCTTTTTACCGAATTTTCAGGAACCAAAGTGTCTACCAAACATTTTGGTTTCTTTTTTTATGTTAGCACAAGAACTTACGTTCTGTCAATTATTTTCGAATATTTGTTTGTATTTTTGTGTTATGCTAAGAAGCATCTGAATTAATTATGTGATTTTGATTGTCTCCTTTCTGTGTTGTAGGGTTGTTTTGATGTTCATGATGTTATATTAACACTAATAATCCTTCTTGTCAAGTATTTGTATTATTTTCATCAATTTCGTATTATTTGTATTATTTTTGGATTATTTTTTGCACATTTTATGAGTTTTCCTTGAAAAACCCCTTATTTCGTATTATTATTTATATGGAGGTAATTATTTATATGCTAGGCAAAAAGATAAAATTAAATGATGCAATTAGAAATTTTATATCTTTTGAAAGAAAATCACGAAAAAAATCCAACAAAAAATTGACTGCTGATTATATATCTGAACAAATTGGTAGAACCAAATCTTGGTTATCACAAGTTGAAAATGGTAGATTAAAAACTGTAAAAACCCATGATTTAACAAATGCATTTATGCTTATTAAAGATACTTCTTATGAACAAGCCCATGAATATCTTAATAATAAAATCGGGGAAATGGAAGCAGAGATTGCAAATAATATTATTGATGACTCTGGAGAAATTATTGACTTTTCTGAATATCTCTTTTTTTCACAAATGAGAGGACATCTTTATTTTGCCACAAGTAATTTTAACCGCAATGTTAAGGAACTACTTACATTATCCGTAGAAGATATAATATCTGATTCAAAAGATATTGTAAGACATTGGAACTCTTCCGTTGTTTATTGGATAAATCGTGTATTTTCTGATGCTAATACTTTATTTAACGATGAAGTATCATTAAAAAATCTATATTCTATTATAAAAACTAGCTATGAAATACTCGCAGAATATAATGATTATTATGGTATAGATGTTCCATATATATCAAACGAAGAATTTATTATTTTAGAAAAAAAATTAAATGATGACCATGTTATTATTCCTCGAACAATTGTAAAACCGCTAAATGAATACAAATTTTCTGATATTGAACAGGTAATTCTTCATTATGAACCAGAAGATTATTTAATGTGGGAAAATCACAGAACCTATATTGGAAATGATCCTTTTCCTATGAAAGTAAAATATGCTACTTTGGGCTCTAATGAGGAATATATCGAAGATTATCCTGATATAACAACAGCTACGGGACTGTCAGAAGAACAATATCTATATATTATTAAACAATTATGTATTCATTTTGACACCGTTTATAAACAATGCCGCTATTATATTACAACTTCTAAAGAACATGAAGAAGAAGCTACAGAATCATTTAATAAATGTAACGAATTGGAAGAAGAAAATAAAAAACTCAAAGAAGAACTATTCAAATTAAAAAATTCAACTAAATAATAAGCCCTCTGGATATTTTCCAGAGAGCTTTTATTTTTATGCACATACAATTAAACCTTTTGGACGGATTTGTCCGAAACCTAAAGGATGGTTAGGTTATACCTCTATTCCACATTCTCAAATACTTCTGCAAGAGTCATTGTTATGTGTGGAAAATCTCTTACTGTAATTATAGTATCTGCATTATAATCTTCTTCTTCGGCATCATCCTGTAATATATACAGATCCTTCAAGACATATATCCTATCTTCCAGATAATAGATTTCTACTGCTCTTTCTTTCGGTGACACAATCCAGTATTCACTTACACCTGCATTCTGGTATATGTCTTTCTTAATCGTCTTATCATTTAGAGCGGTTGCAGGCGATAAAGTTTCTACAATAAAACGTGGAACTCCTGTATAAGCACTTCCTTTATAAATGTTTACGATTGCATATAACCATAACATCAGGAATAACATAATCATCGTTTTCCTCTGCATGGTATCTGTAATCAAGATTCTCCATGAATGTAAGGCATAAACTACCTTTTAAGCCTTCTCGTAATTTTACATATATATTACCATTCACTATACTATGACGATAATTAGCAGAAGGAGAAGTATTATATATTTTTCCGTCTATTTTTTCCTGTTTTATATAATTTTCTATTGATTTTTACATAAAATCCTCCTTTCACTTTTTGTAGTATTTATAAGGAGTTTTTAATGTTTCTTCTTCTCGAACTCACCTATATTTCCTGTGCGAACAAGAAATTTATCAAAAAATAGTAATCATTACTATTTTCTATATACCTATCTTACATCAATATTTCCCTGTAATTTTCTACCTTTTTATCATCTTTTCCGCTCCACTCATTTACTGACTATTTTCGGAAACGTGTTCGAGAATCTTCTTAGTTTCTAATTGTAAATAATTTCCTTTAACATTCTATTTGACTGGAGCATTAATACAATCCCCTCTGGCATAAGAACCATACAAAATTACTTTATCTAATTTATCTCCAAGAATTAATTTTACCTGCTGTGAAAAACGTTAAATAATATCTCGCTTATTGCTGTTCATATCCTCGCCCGTTTCTATCTTATTTATGTTAATATTATACCAGTTTTCCGCTCCATAACACAAGCACCAACCGAAATATTTTCCGTTGATGCCTGTTCCTGCTATAATAATTCCATTATCATTCCTCTGCAATATTTCCAACGAATATCATCATTATACTTCTTATCCATTTGGTATAAAAATATGTCAGATATTCTATTGAAGAAATCAGAAGGTAGTATATTAGCTTTGTAACGATTATCAGGCATACAACATACCTGTAAGTTTTCTACTTCATCCGCTCCACCCATTGAGATTGGGATAATGTGATCTAATTCCATTTCGTCAAAAGTAATTTTCTTACCACATAAAGCACATTTTCCTTCTGCCTGCTGATAGAGTAATTTCCTTACTTCCTGTGAAAAATGTTTTCTTTTAATTCTGATTCGTCTTGGCTGCACTGTTTCTCCTTCTGTATCCCAAACATAATATCCCTTTAAGTATCCTTTGTGTTTCTTTAATTTTTCCGCTGCGGTATTAACATTAGAAAATACTTGTGCTTCTGTTATATCATTTGTTTTATTTATTCCACCGTTTCTATTCGGTACTGCATAATACTCTCCATTTGTGATTACTAAAGCCATGATTCTTCCCCTCTCTTAAATAAAATGATTGTATATTCTGGAAATGATTCTTTCCTTAATTTGTCTCATGTAACTTAGTGGAACTACTGCCAACTTACACTCCGCTGTCAGGCAATTATTTTCTGCATCCTCAAACCCCATAATGATATAATGCTTAACTGAATCTCCTGCACAGTAGGTAATACACAGATAAACAAACTTTTTAATTACGGGTTTCTTACTCCATACAGAAGATACACTTCTCCCGTATCGTTTACTAAGCTGTAACAGTTCTTTACTCTCTTGCTTCTTTGCTGTCTCTACCGCTCTCATTAATTCATTCTTAATAGCAACTGACATTTGTACTATATCAATATTAACTGTGATATTTTCCTCTGTAACATATACTGAATACTCATCTAGCTTTATCTTTCCTATGTTTCCGCTCTCCGTTCTAACTTTCCACGTTTTCATATCCTACCCTCTTTCTATGTGTGGCAGATACAGAATTGCACCCACCACAAGCGTTATTATCTTAGAAAAATCTTTCTTCCAGTGCTTTCCTTGCCATGTCTTTCAATTCCGTTGCATAACTGGATAAGTCCATAAAAATACTGCTTTCTGTCTCCATAGAGTCATTGTCTGCATCATGGAAACCAACCGAAAGAACAGACTGGAAAGACTTATCTTCTGCATGGAATGTAACAAGTAAGGAAATGAAGTCTCTTATAACAGTTTTATCACTCCATGTACAAGGGTGCTGTTTGTTCTCTTCTTTGTTGAACTCTTTAATCATATCGGAATAATCCTTCTTTGCTTCTTCAATCACCTGCTCAAGCGTCTGATTCATACGATAGGATACGTTAGTAATGTCAATGTTAAGCTGTAAAATACCATCTGTAAGCTCAACTTTACCCGTTTGTAACGTACCAAGATTAAAGCCTTTTTCTTCGTACCACTTGATAGAACCGCCTTTGAAGTGTACCTCTGGCATGGCTACATAGCTTTTCCCTATCTCTTTCACTACTCCATTTTCTACCTTTATACTGAAATCTACTATTTCTCTTTTCATTGCTGTATTCATGTTCTATACTCCCTTCATATTTGGGGACAGGAATGCTCCCATCCCCTTGTATATCTCATTTATGTAATTGCCTTAAATATTCATGATTGCCTTGCCTAAAGCATCCCACATTACTTTTTTCATAGTGGTATAGCCTTCTTCATCTAACTGTAAAGGAATAGAATCATATAACTCTACAATCTCCTCATGTTCGTCCTGCCAGATGCATATTTCTAAAGTGAAATCAGTCTTGCATCCTGTCTCATAACCACCAAAGCTATATACCACTGTAATATCAATGCAAATCTCTTCTTCCTTTACTTCTGGATGTTTGAAGCGGAAGTCCTCCTCTAAGCTATCAATCAACTTAATAAAGTCTTTATTATCAGTAGATACTGGAATATGTACACTGATTTGTCCTGAATTGGCTTCTACTCCTGCTAAATTAATTGTCCCTACTTCTTTAATGTCAACTGTCTGTACACTCTTAATCTTCATTGTGTGTTCTCCTTCTCCCCGTATAGCCTGATAGGACAGCTTTAATAAATGATTGTTTACTTGTTACTCTGACAGATTATTGAGTTATAAGAACTCTACCATCAAAGGATTATCTGATTCTCAACACGTTATAAGTTGCTACCTTTTCGAATGGTTGAAGGTCATCGCCCAGAATATCCTGTAACGCTTTCTTGTCCAATGTTGTTCTGCTCTGTGGCTTGTATGTTACTTTGAAATTTGTACCGATATACTCACTCTGTTCTGTCTCTTTCATGAAGCTGATCACATCGAATTCAAGAGATTTTAACTGGTTGTCAAGCTCTTCCTTCATTGCTTTAAGGTTTCTGATTTCTGCTACTCTGTTTGATAATTCATCTTTATTAATACACATTGTCGTATCTCCTTTACTATTTGATATATGTAAGTGTCTGTTCCTGTTATCCATTAATAATTGCATAAATTAAAATCCCAACAATTATATATGGAATACAAAATCCAATAATATAACCCATTATGTTTGCACCTCCTGTTTGAATATTTTTACTGGTTTATAAAACAGTGTTTGCAATCTCGTTTGTTATCGCTGTTTTGTTTTGATGGCTTTATTATACACTCGTAATAAGTGTATGTCTATTGACAACTTACACAAGATATACACCTATTTTTTGTGTATATTATACACCTTTTATAAGTGCATATAAAACACTTGATACAAGTGTATATTTATGATATAATTAATTATTAAACAGAAGGGAGAACGGGCAAATGCTTCGATATAAAGTAGATATTTTAAAGGAATTAAAAGAAAAGGATTATACATCATATAGATTAAGAAAAGATAAATTAATTGGTGAATCTCAAATACAGAAAATAAGAAAAGGCGAGATTGCAAGCAAAGAAACACTAAACACTATTTGCAAACTATTACAGTGTCAACCTGGTGACATATTAGAATATGTAGAAGATAAGCAATAAATATATACACCAATTAAAAGTGTATAATATGCACTAATTTTAAGTGTATTTTTTGTGAATTATGCGAATTGCTATACACTCATTTTAAGTGTATAATAACCTCAACAAATAAATAAAACTTATTTAAGGAGGTTATTCAGCATGAAGAAACAATCAGTATATGAAATGGTTACAGAAAGAATTATCAGCCAGTTAGAACAAGGGATAATCCCGTGGGAAAAACCGTGGAGCGGTGCAAGAAGTGGAGCATATAATAGAATCACTAAGAGGCCTTATTCATTGCTTAATCAGTTACTTTTAAAGCATGATGGTGAGTATGCAACATTCGCCCAGTGGAAAAACTTAGGTGGTAAAATTCGTAAGGGTGAGAAATCAGAAATTATTACATTTTGGAAAGTATTACCTATTGAAGAAGAAAAGGCAGACGGAACAAAAGAAGAAAAGTTAATACCATTTTTAAGATATTACAATGTCTTTCATATATCACAAGTTGAAGGTGTAGAGCCATTAACAGTTAATCTTAATGAGGAGATTGAACCAATCGAAGAGGCTGACAAGATACTGAATGACTACACCACAAGAGAAGGTATCAAACTAGAGCATATGATAAGTGATAAGGCTTATTACTCACCTACCTCTGATAAGATACACTTACCTTTATTAGAACAGTTTAAGAATGTAAATGAGTATTACAGCACAGCTTTTCACGAAGCTACACATAGTACAATGACAAAAGATAGATGCGACAGAAAGCAAGAAATTAAGCTGTTAGAATTTGGTAGTGAGGACTATAGCAAAGAAGAACTTGTTGCGGAGATGGGAAGTGCTTTTATTATGAACTCACTTGGACTTGAAACAACAGGAACATTTAAGAACTCAACAGCATATATTCAGAGTTGGATAAAGGTTTTAAGAAATGACGTAAAATTTGTCGTATCGGCATCAAGCAAGGCAGAGAAAGCTGTAAAATACATATTGAATGAAAAGTAAAAAATAAGAGGGTGTACCTGTGATAGATACATCCTCTTTATTTGAATTGGAAAAGTAATATTGTAAATTTTTGTAATTACCGAGTTGCTTTTTGATTGTAAATCTTTGTAAGTTAATAATTGTCTAGTTACTGATATAGTACCGCTCCTTGTGTTTGTTTGTCCTACACAGGAAGTTATTTTTATGTCCTGTTATGAGTGTAGGGTTGTCCTATAGGGCATTTTACTTTTATTCTGGAGCGTATGCCATTGTTATTCCCCTTTGTGGTGTCCTGTGTCCTTATACTGTCTTGACCGCTCCTATAGTGAGTATTTAAGTTTCGCTAAATTCTGCCATGCTTCACCTATAAGGGAGCAGACAAGGAACAGTGCAGGGGGGATGTTTACATTTCAGAGCGGTTGTCTTTTTTCTGTAGGGGGTATAGGTGTTCCATCTACACTCCAGGTTAAATTTTTGAAAGCGGTCGAACTGTGATTATTTTCTTACCTAAAAACACTTACTACATCTGCCATATCCCATAGATTCTGCATCTGATTCAGTTACTCGTCTTGCCTTATCTGGATTCATTCTTCCACAATCTGGTATAGAATGATACTTTGAACCTGTCTCAGACAACCATACCATTGTTTCTTCTGAATCAGAACTAGAGTCAGAAGAATAACTAGGCGCAGGCATACCACCATGAGAACCACTGCTAGAACTGCTGCTAGAGCTATCATTGGCACTACTACTGGTACTGCTTGCATTTTCTGCCTTTGTTTTTAAAGACGCATTTTCTGTCTTTAATTTTTTCTTCTCACTCTTTAAAGTATTAACTTTTTCCTTTAAATCAGAATTCTTGTCCTCTAAACTTTCAATCTGGTCTTGTTGTTCAGAATTTTCGCTTTTTAAACTTTCAATTTCATCTTCCTGCTCATTAAATTGTTGTTCTATAGAATCATATTCAGATTTTAATTCATCATATTGTTTCTGTACCGCCGCATATGACTTTGAATTTTTTTCACTGTTTGACCAGAAGATTCCTGTTGTAATCAAAAATACAACACAAAGAATCATAGGTATAGAAATCTTTTTTCGCTTCTTCTTTACTGGAACAACTTCAACGTCTTGTACTGATAAATCCTCTTTTTTTCTTTCGTCCATACTTCATCTCTCCTTTTTATGTAATAATTTAATTATCTAGCTGACCACCAACTGTCATTTCTTTTTTTATTACTGACATATTATACATATATTTGCCTGTATGGACAGAACCATATACACCTGTTGTTGCTTCTTCTCCAATTTGAGATACTATTTTACCAATTGTTGTATAATCATTATCTGAGGAATATCCTGCAAGACAACAATAAATGTTTGCAAGTAATACTTCTGAATCTGTAAAAGCCCACGGACTCTTTGACCACATAAAAGATTTTATATCATATCTGCAATCCGTGTCCTCAGCAGACTGATTAAATATGATTGTTGCCCCTATGCCAGTTTCTATCTGATTTTCGTCCAAATCTTCTTCTTTTAACTTTTTGACAGTTATATTTTTATCTTTCTTCATTATATCTGCCATTGCATTATAACGTTTAATAAATTTTTTAAGTGATCTTTCCTTATTTATTTTTGTTGAACACTTAATTTTTAATATACATGTTACTCCTTGATAATAAATTTCCAGTTTAGTTGTTTTCTCTGGCTCTAAGGTAGCAGTATCGTCCATTGTCCAATCTGAATTATCTAATACTTCTGAATCTCCATCATCATAATAAGCTGTAACTGTAATATCACCACTATCTGCTGTAATCTCTGTATCAGCTGATGTATCTCCTGAATAAGTTGCCGTGATTTTTATTAATTTAAAATTTGGTTTATAATTAGAAAAATCTACAGTATCAAAAAAAGCTTTAGCCACTTTCTTTGGGTTATTTGTAGCACCTTCTTTTACATCACACCATATCAAAAATGCTTCTGAATTACAACCAACTACACCAGCATATCCATCCCAACCATTGACTGTATCCCTACAGGAATAAACGTGTTGAGTATCTTTTCCTAAAAAATCATAATTTAACTTTTTTTCATTTCCAAAAGAATCTACTACAATATCTTTTTTCATATTACCATTGTTATCTATTATATTTTCTGATTTTCCTAAATCCTGAACAATTATCTCTGCCACATCTTCTTTTATATAGGCTATTTTATTTTCCTCGTATGTAAGTCCTTTACTCCAATTACTAGGTACTTTAAATTGTAAATTATTTAAATCTGTTGTTATTAAATTCGATTTTTGGAAATCATTATATGCCGATTCCTTCTCTTTATATATTAATGCTGCTTTTTCTTTTTCCTTATATTTGTTAATTAATATTATACTTAAAATAGCTATAAATACCATTACTATAATAATAATTGGAATTAGTTTGCGGTAAAACTTGTTTTCATTTTTTGTAGTATTTTCAGTTATCTCCTCTGAAAGTTTAGCTGCACAGTTCATACAAAACTTTGCATTTTCTTCATTTTCTACACCGCAATTTGGACAAATCTTTTTCATACGCTTTTTCTCCCCCTACTCCTGCATCTCTGACCATTCCGCTTTTTCAACTGAAATTTTATCAAAATTTTTATCCGTTGAGAAAGTAAATTTCGTCTTTGTCCCCTTCTTCCAACTATTTACATATACAGTCGTAGATTCTACTATTACACCATCTTTATCAAGTAAATTAACATCTGCTACAAAAGAATCAAAATCAATATCCGAAGTATTTTTTACTATCGCATTATAATTTTTCCAATCGGAAGAACTATCTTTGTCCTTCTTAAAATTCATATTGTTCAAAATTGCATTTACTTCACTATCCTTTACCTCTTTATCTTCTACCTCTTGTGCATTAATTTCAAATTCTTCCAAAGTTGATTTATATTTATCTGATACAGTCAATCCATAATTATCTATAAAATCTACTATTAATTTCGTTCTTTCATTGTATGCTTCATACCATAGCTTTTCATATTTATCAAATTTCACCTGCATATATTTCAAGGCTTCTTTTTGCTGTTTTATCATGTTGATATAATTGATCACTTTTTGTTGCAAAGTAGAATCCTTAAATTTTTTGTCCAGATATGGAGTTACCTTTTCGTATTCAGCATTAACCATTTCTGTATAATACTCTTTACTAGCATCATCACCTTCTGTATATTGCTCTGGTTCTTCAATGCTCCATCTTGCTTCTAATCCTGCTGCTAAATCTTTCATAAAATCTTTATCAGCGTATGTTTCCTCTGTAGATTTTTCTGCTTGTTTTGTGCTTCCGCACCCACATATGACTATCGCCATTATGGATAATATAGCGGTGCAAATTAGTAACCTTTTTTTCATAATTTTTCCCTCCTCTTAAATGTATATATTAATATAAAAATTATAGTCATTTTTCTGACTATAGTCAAGTATAAGACTATATATTATGCTAATCCTATATCATATAGGAGGAAAAATATCAGTGATTGCATATCAGCCATTCTGGAAGACATTAGAAGAATCAAATGAAACAACATATACGCTGATTCATAGACACCGTATTTCAAGTGCAACTATTGATAAACTCCGTAAAAATAAACCAATGAATACAACAACTATCAATGACCTCTGCCGTATTTTAGACTGTCAGGTAGAAGATGTTATGCAATATATCCCATCTGATACAGACCAGCCTTTATAATTGGAGCGGTATAAAAACTGAAAAAACGTAAAAAAATAGGCATGCCAGAGTTTTTGCTTTCTCTGATATGCCTATAATCTTTTTTAATTGACAATTTTCTTATTTAATGCAATACTAATGAAGTGCTACCAGACGGGTAGGCGGTTAGTCCTCTAATCGTAAGACTGAACTTACGTTGACATAGAAATCCTTTCGGGGAAATTTACGAGAGGAGGACACTGGATATGGTTACATACTCGGACTTGTTTACATATACTTTAGTAATCTTTGCTATCCTCACCTTTGCATTTACTTGCAAAAAGAAATAACCGCCCCTTAGCCTGAGAAACTAGAGCGGTTATTTTAACATATAACAACTGGGCTAACCGTCTATATGGTAGCACTTTTCGGATATTTCTTTTTTTATGCCTTTTATTATAGAATATTTTTTCTATATTTTCAACAGCTATTTTTATTCTTTAGCCTTTACTTCCCAGTTAATCATCGCCTGATACTGACATTCTGGTATCTTATCTTTTTTCTTTGTTTTCTCTGCCAGTTTTATAATAAACTCCTTCTTTCTTTTTTCAAATGCTTCATAGCATTCTTCTTTTGTATCAAATACACCTAAATCACGCTCTTCTCCCATAATCATCATGAAAATTTTATACTTTCCGTCTTTTGTTTCTTCAAGCTTTTTACTTCCCCTATCCTCGAATACTGTATTGATAAAATGTGTTGTATATACACAGGTTTCTGGACTATATTCCTTATTGCCTTGAAATAAAATGTCTTTATCTAAATCCTGCTTCACCTTTCCCTTATAGTCTTTATACCATATTTTAAAATTCTGAAAGTTCTTCCACTCCTCACTGACAGTACATTCCTTATAATATGGTCTTGTCTTATGGACTTTGGGACTATAACATTTTTGAAGAATATTTGCCCACGCTCTATATATAGCTTTTTCTTTCTTCCAGTCCATTTTATCACCAATGTATCCCACACCTTCAAATGATCTTCTCCAATACCACGGATTCCATCCATCAGGTTTATACTGAATATCATTTACTATTTCAAGAATCTTCTCTTCTGATACTGTACCTTCTCTATCATAAATCTCTTTAATGGCTGCATACTGCTTATCTGTGACTGGATAAATGTCTTTGTAGAAGTTGTTATCTATATTATTATCTTTATGCCAACACATGGTATTATTTTTCATATCATAATTTACAATGAATGTCTGTATCACAAGAGAACTTGCACTGACACGCTCCTGCTTATATCCCCATGCCTTTTTCGCTTTAATATAAATATTTTTTCGTAAACTATACTCTATTTCTTTTGTAATTTTATTCCGCTTTCCTTTTACAAATTCGTATGTTCCATCTTCCTTTTTTATTACGGGACGACCATAGTTAGAAATCCAAGTGTTATCATAATATAATAATTTTACAAATCTCTCATGCTTATCTAAATATTCTAGTTTAGATTCTGTCTGTTTTAAGAAGCGGTTAGGATTTATTTTCTTATATTTTCTTCTTATCTGTACAAGTTTCCCATTATCATATAAGCCCATACCTTTTTCTTTTAATGTGTTTTGTCTCTTTTCATTTCTGCAATCTTTACATACAGACTGATAACTTGTTTTATATTCCTTACGGAATCCCACCTTACATAATCGTCTGTTTTTTATAAATTTATTTAATTTAAGTTCTTTTCCACAACAACTACATATTTTTGTTTCAATTTCTTTTTTCATGATGTTTCCTCCTGTTCTTTCAGAGGGCAGAAACACCATAGAAAAACTCAATTATAGAAAATAAACTGTATGTATTTTTAATTGTTTATTATGGAAAATGTTATGCGACTGCATATAGACTTAATAGACATCTTTCTGTCCCCTGTTCATTGTAAAATAAAAGAGCATCCATTACTGGACACTCTGTAAAATAATTATCTTTGTTATTGTTACTCTTCTTCGGAATAATCAAAGTCTTCCTCTGCTTCATTAAGACCTTCTCCTAACCGCTCCTCTGTTAATTCCTCACAAGCTCTTCTTAATCTTGAATGTGGTTTTATAACAGCTTTATAGTGCGGTGGAACTGTTGCCTTTCCTTTATTGAAGTTATTGTATTGACGTTCCTCTATATATTTGGGATAGATACCAAGAATCCCCTTTACCTCAAAACGGTTACCATCTCTTAAAATATCTTCTAAGCACCAGAATGTATCCCGGATAATATAGTAAAGGTCTACTTTGGGATATATGTTACCTGATCTTTCCGCTACCATATCTATAAATTCTCGTCTGGATATTGTTTTCATTATATCGTGCCTCCTTCTTTCATTTTATGTATGTATTTGATTCTTCCAAGTGGACAAATCAAGTAATCTTTTGATTAGCCCGACTGGGTGAATCATATGAAATTCGTGTTTCAACTTTGGAATAATATATAGGGAAATTTGCTCCTATTTGAGCTGTATTGGACTTTGTTGGAGCGGATGTATTATTAAAGATATGACTTTTATTGAATGCCAAAACAAGCATACACACCCTTATTTTATTAGGCATATATGCTTGTTTTGATATTCAATACTATGAATTTGGATTATATTAAGGCTCGTATTTTGTTAAATTTTTTCTGTTTTGCAATCGGATTTACATGGTGTATTTTCCTATGATTTCTACACCAATTTTACACCAACTACACCATTACTACACCAATTTGCCGTTAAAATATGGCAAGTTATGTAAATTTATATGTTGGTTATCATTAAATATTAATCTTCTGAAAACCGCTATTTATAAGGCTATATGAGGTTTTATAAAGATATAACAGGATATGTTTTTCAATATCAAAATTTGATAATCGAATTTTATAAAAATTGAACAACTTTCCCTGCTAATCAACCGCTACTGCTATTTACTTCTTCTTAATGTGATTCCTGTGATATTAAATCCATAGGAGGACTTCTTATTTTTCTTTAAAGTAAGAGTTACCTTTCCAAGTGGCTGCGTCTGATCTGCATATGCATCGTACATATTCACCTTAAAAACAGCCTTCCACTTTTTCCCTTGTTTTGTTACCGATTTTAATTTGTAAACCGGATAATCTTCTCCCCACTCTCCAACAGCAAGTTTCACATAATTCGAGTTACAACGTACTACTAATTCCTTAGGTGTTTCTGGATATGTTTTAAAAGATAGAGAAGCAATTCGTGCATTCGCACCAAAAAGTTCTTTTACACGCTGACTGAATGCAAAATTGGTAATACGACTCTGGCCTTCTAATACCTGTCTTCCTGCCGCAACATTCTGCTTTTCAAGCGATGTAAGCTTTATCTTTTTTGTCTCTCCGGATTGCATGCTGTAATTTAAACGAATACTATAATAAAGTTGTGTTGCCTCCAATATACGATTCATCTGCTTTCTATACTTAACTGTTACATTCTTACTCTGTTTCTTACCGTTCTTAGCCTTTACAGTAGAGACTGTTGTTTTCGCAGCAAATCCCGTAGATGGAACTGCAATAATCAGGATTATTGCCAAAATAAAAAAGCTTACTAAAAGCTTTGGGGTTCTACATTTCATATTTCTCATCTTCCTTTTCATTCTGTCTTTTCTTTCCTTTTCTCATTACTGTCCTTATTGTATTCTTTTTAAGAGAAATGTTCAACGCTTAGACTTTCTTGATTTTTTCCCTCTTACATACTCCACTCTTTCTATTAAAAAAGCGAAAGAGAAAAACTCCCTTTCGCTTTTTCTTAATTTGTTAAAGTAAACTCATATTTCATCTCTAATGTTACAAAAAGCTGCTGCATTACCTTATTTG
>OLNT01000217.1_pt1 | contig 39142 bp, 58 predicted proteins | sample 1672641 | NCBI WGS metagenome assembly OLNT01 (sample SAMEA3136708, study PRJEB25190) | human gut metagenome
GCAGTTTTCGCCCGTTCAAAACTTCCACTACTTTTCTGGCTTCGCTCTGTATCTCCGCAACTGTCATGGCATAACTGTATTTATATGCTCCGGTTGGAATGTTATGTTTCTGACATCCGGAGTAATTTTTCTCAAAGCAGCTATCAATCACGTTTCCGGCTTCTGTAATCCGGAGCATTGCAAAGTCCATTCCGTAGTTTGCTACGGTATCCCAGTCGATTGCTCCTTGCCATGCTGAAACATCTATTCCTCTTATTTCCATGTCCGTCTCCTTTCACAGAGAAAATAGGGATTAGGGATGATCACTCATCCCCTGAATTATTCGTCCTTATTTGTCTGTTTAATGATCTGATTTACGTATGTAGAAAGTCCCGCAATGAGAATTCCCTGCGTGATTGCTGTAAATATTGCCATCGCAACGTCCTGGCCGGTCCCGCAGGTGCAGGTGGCAAACACATAGATTGCACAGATTGCAATGCTGATTCCGCCAAGGATAAGCGGGATGTACTTATCCTTTACTGCCTGTGCCTGTTTGAGTGCCATTCCTACGAAATATAAGGCAATAGCTACTACGATGAGTTCCGGTTTTACATAGTTTGTGATCTGTTCCATAATCATTCTCCTTTTCTTTCCAGGTCTTCTATTCTATGATTCGCAACCTTAATCTGTTCCTCATGTACACTCATTTTTTCTTCCAGAGCATAAGTTCTTTTGATAAGGTTATTGTGTTCATTTACTCTTTTAGTCAGCTCTTCCAGCTTGTACTCCATAAGAGTTCGTGTCTTTTCCTGTTGTGCATTATTGCTGATCACACATACAATTAATGTAACCGCCGCACTGATGCAGGCTGAAATGATTGTTTCCATTTCTTTTTCCTTTCTGGCAATTGCGCCGGCGCAATTTCTTATAAAATAAAAGAAGCCATCTGGCTCCGCTCTGATTCTTCTCATAAATTTCTCCTAAACAAAAAGAGAGCATTTCTGCCCTCTCTGCTTTTTAACTTCATATTTTATGTGAAGTTTTTTCGTAATCTCACCCTTTGGATTGCAACCTTTCTCAAGACTTATTATTCTCATACATGGATTCAATATCAGCTTCCAAATAACAATTCTTTATATTATTAAAAAACTTTTTGCGTATACATTTATTGGCTAATTCAATTACCAAGTTATATTCTTCGCTTTCACGGTTAATGCGAATGTATTCCCCATGTGCAAGTTTATTTCTAATCTTAACCGCTTTAGCCAAAATATTTTCATCATACTTTATCTCCTTTTTGTTGCAAAACCATGCAATTTTGGAATAAACGTCTGAAAATACATTATTAAACAATTCACTCGATATTGTTCCTGAAATAGCGTCTAATTTTTTTGATGTTAATTTAATTCCATAAGATTTTTCAGCTATTTTTTTAATGGAATTCCTTATATCATCATATCCATTTGATATTGTTGCATGCTCAATTCCAAATTCATCCTTCACAATTTTTTCTATAACTCTAAACATCACAAAATATGACTCTTCAACATCTTCTAACAGAATAATATATTTTAAAGCCAGTGAATACAATCTTAAGACATTTTGAAGTAATTCTTTTTTTCCTCTAATTCTTTTATATTGACAATCTAATTCTTTTAGATTCAAAATTTTCTTTCTACTTACTCCTATATCAATTGGAGCAATCTCTGTGTTTGTGTCTTCTGTTATATGCTCTAATTCATATGGAACCTGTGTAATATAAACAAGGAAATCTATTGCATGTCTCATTATATTCTCGGCTTCTTTTTTGTCTTTTTCCGTCACTAAATCAATGCAAAAATAATCAGACTCGCTGTATTCATCAAATGCCGATTTATACATTGTAAAATAACACTCGTTAAGCTCAAACCTACACTTATTTTTAAGTTTTATTACATATGAAATTTCATTATTCCCCTCATTTGGTACTACTACATTTGCGCGATAATGTTTCATCCTTTGATTCGTCCTTTTTTATTTTTATTATACAATAAAAAAGAACATATTTTCAACAAGATGGTTTTCTCCTTATGTGAAAAAATATAATTTCTGACACTGTCGAAAAATGTTTAGTTAACTAAAGCTACCCTTAATTAATTACATAAACTCCGATTCATCCATATATTTCATTTTTTCTTCATACTCATTGATAAGTCTACGCCATTCTTCTCTCTGTTCTCTAATAGATTCATATTCTTCATCACTCATTACTCCATCGGCATGTTTTAATGCCTTGTAATCAGTGTCAGCAAGTAAACTTTTAAGTGCTACTATTTCGGCTTTATAATTCATAGATTTAATCTCCTTTCACTACGCAATTCGGAAGCAGACGGGCAGCCCCACCCAGGCGTTTGAAGCAGCGGTGCTGTTGGCAAGACCGGAGCGGTCGATACGGCAGAACAGGTTGGCGACGCCAGCGCAAGCAGAGATCAGCCACCAGTAGTCGCGGGCACCCCCGTCACCAAGTCCTTTTACGCGCCTCATATTGCAGTTGAATATTGGATACTGGACAAATCCACACTTATCCCATAGATTATCAGCCCATATACCGCATCCGTACACCTCAATTTCTGATGGAATCCAGAGCTTACCTATATCCTGCCCGCTCGAGAAATTATTATTTAATAACACCCCGGATGTTGAATATCGCTGAGGAAGTAATACATGTTTGGTCACAATTACAGACTTTAAGGCTTCCGGAAGTTTCGACCAGATACCATCATTAGTGTAATCTACCAATTTTACAGGTGATGTTTTACTTGTACCACCCGCCACGTGTCCTTTTAAGCTGTTTACATACAAATACAGGTCTGAAGCCAACCATGGATATTCGGAACCAGTTCCGGTTACTACAATATTGTTTGTACCTGCTGCTGGTGCATCGGTAAATGTGATCGTGTGCGTATCTGCATTATAGGTATACGCTGTTGTAGCAGTGCCCCCGATTGTCACGCTTGCGACAGCTGCCATTTCGTTTGTCAGTACAAAAGCTGTTTTCGTGCCGTCACCGGACAGGTTCTCAGTTGGAATAATACCATTGTTGTAATCTACTGGGTTCATTGTGTGCAGTGTCGGCCACAGGTCTTTACTGATAAAGTCAATGTGGTTTGGCACTTCACGGTCACCATATCTCCTGTAGGTGTTGATACCAGCAACACATGACTCAATCCATTTGTTATCTGTGGTCTGCCAGCGGATATAATCATTTACATGAATACCCGTAAAGTTCCCTGCCTTGATTCTGGCTTTGATCCACTGCCAGATGTCTGAGTAATTAGCGATTTCATCTTTAAATTTTTCGGCAAGGTTTGTGCCTTCATATAATCTGTCGTTCTCTAATAATGAAATCTCTAAATCTTCCTTCAGTGAAGCAACATCCTTTTTATTCTGCTCGATCTGCTTTGATGCATCCTCTACACTTTTTGCAGATTGGACCGCATTGTCAGCAGAAGTCTTTGCACTTTCAGCTGATGCAGCAGCATTTTCCGTATTACCGGCAACAATCTGAGCGTTTCGTGCTACTTCCTGAACATTATTCAAAACAGTTTGGGTGGCTTCTTCTACAGTCGCTCTATCATCCGCAACGGTTTTAGCATCATTCCCCACTCTGGTTATAATTTTCTCTCCCTCAGTTTTTACGATATTGACCGATGCATCCTGCTGATTGGTGATTGTATTTATTGCCTGTTGTTTTGTGGTATTAATCTCTTCTTTCGACTGTTCAACCGCTTCGGACACTCTACTGTCAAAACCGGCAATCTGTCCATTGATATTCTGCTCAGATTCAGATACTGTCTTTCTGGACTGTTCTGCGCTCTGAGCAGAATTCGCAGCGCTATTTTTACTATTTTCCGCTTCCTGAGCCGCCTGGACTGTATCGGAATGTAACTGTTGTACATCTGTCTGGACTGCTTCTATTTCCTGCTGTGCCAGCTCTACTGCTGCTCTGGATATTTCTACCTGTACGGCTTTATTGATCACATCGTTATATGCAGCAGTGTATTCCGGTGTCATATCTCCGGGTGCAGCTATCATCTGCCAATGTTCTGAATTGCGTCCCGCATCAGGAGCAATTCCGGTGATCGTTGTCTCCAGTTCTGCCAGGCAGAAGTATGAGCCGCCCTGATAGGAAACTGCATCAAGATATTCGTATTCAACTGAGGAATCATATTCTCCTCGTGGGTTTAAGGAGATATTTCCTAAATCTGTTTCTGTATAATTATTTACTGTATTTGACATCCGGTACCTCCTCAAACTTTCAGCCGGTATTTCAAACGTGATCCGATTCGTTTAAAATTCACTTTATCAATAGTTGGATCTGAATACATTTTTAAACGACCTTTGACAACTTTAAAAGCTGCAAAGAAAACATTTCCTGTATCGCCTTTCAAACTTTCATGTTTTTCTTTCACATAATCGTCTATCTCTTTCTTTGCCTGTTCGCTTTTCTCGGAAACCTCTTCTACAGAATCTTTTGCTTCCTGGCTGGCTTTCTCTGCCCGATCAGCAGCATTGTTTACTTCTTCTATCGCCTCCCGGAAGAATTTCTTTTCCTCCGGTGCATCTACAAGATCTGTGTTTGGCTTTGGTCTTGCCCGGACCGGGATTGTGATCTTGTATTTTGTTTCTCCAGATTCAGTATCTGTAAGATAGATGAATGCATAGATACTGTAATTGCCTCCTGCGGCCTTCCGGAGGAAGCTGTCAGGAATCTGTACCTGTGCAGCTTTATCTTGTACGGCTCCGATCTGAATCAGAGATTCTCCTTCCTGGTCCTGATCAGAAAAGTGGACTTCAAATGTTGCAGGAAGAGCAATTCCTTCTATCTGCAGCATCTGGCCATAGTCATACTGCCAGAGGGATGTTGTTCTCGCATATGTGTAATCGTTAAATGTTGCTGTTATGATGTTGTTCATATTTTTATATCACCTTCTTTTTGCGCCGGCGCAATTTCAAGTATAATAGGAAGAGCCTTTCAGATTTGCTCAAATATTTCTTTTATTCTATTTTGGAAAGTTTATTGATATTTACATATTCCTTAATTGCTATAATATGTTTTTGCAATTCTTCGTTCATTGCAACAAAACTGCCTTTATTGTTTGCGCTGATTACATTCCCTTCAGAATCAAGGGTTGAATATGTAAATGATACTCTTTCCCCTTCTCCAGTTGTAATCAACGCTACTCCTGTAAGTCTGTTGATTCCCATAGCAATCCCTCCGTTTCATTTACAATGTTTTCTATACTCTGTTCAAGAACTTTTCTTGTCTCTTTTTCATCTTCATTTGTAGCATATAACATTTTTTTCGCTTCCGGGCTTTCCAGGCGTTCATGGCTATATCCTCTCTGAATACATTTGATTTCCCATGCAAATGAAAGGTTCGCAGTTCCACGTACAATAAAATAATTGCAAAATTTTTCTGCCTTATTTACATATAGATTTCCCTCGCCTTCCGGTTGAATAAATACTAAATACTCCTGTGTTCCTATAGTTTCCTGAAAAATATCATCAATCTCTATCAGACAGATGCCATTTTCATCAGTTACTCCATGCCCCATGTCACCAAAATATGGTGCCGCTGTTTCATAACAATACTGAAGCCTTTCGCCATAAGCATCCGTATTAACTCTTCGGCTTTTTGAACCTCTTACACTCAAATCCCCTCTTATTTCGACATTTCCCGCAAAATCAGGAGTATAGTTAGCAGGAAAATTAACATATCTCAAAAAATCAACCGTATTACCATGAATATCCATTATTGGCGTGCCACTTCCGTCGTATAGTATCATCGACACAAGTGCTGTTTCCGATCCATCACCACAGGCTATATAACCACAATTACTATTACCAAGTCGAACAATTAATTTTCCATCAACGAGCTGCGCCGTTCGTGGTCCATAATTCGCTGGATCACTATCGCTGGTGGCTATTCCATTTTTGCCAATATATATACTACTTTTTGCTGCTGCGGATTGTTTATTAAAAAAATCGCCACATGTTAATGCATCTTCTTCTAACGCAAAATTTGCAATCGTTCCTTTTTTTGCTGCAATTTCTGGACCATCTATCTTTCCCTTTGACAGAGTAACACCGTCACTACTCATGCTACCAATTTCATTGCCATTACTGTCTTTTAATTTAAGGAGTCCGTCATTATTATTCTTTCCGCCAAGTGTGAGCGTCCCGCCTTGCGCATATGTGAACGAAACATATAGCTGTTTATCCTTTAGCCATATGCCTTTCGCTTCACCGTTGTTCGTCAGCAGATTAAAGATAGTTTCCTGATCCAGCTGCTTCATGATTTCCGAAGCATCCACCTTTGTAACTTTTACCCATTGTGCCGTGGCACTGGTCTGTGTACCTGTGTACTTCCAGAGCATATTGATGTTATTACCATAATTACCATGATTAGGTGATTCCGGGTAATTACTTCCAGACACATTAGTTACGGAATATGATGGTAATGACTTTGTCGTACTACTTATTTTTGACTTATCGACCACTACGGATTTAATGGAATCTATCTTGAAGCCATAGAAAGAGGAACTTGAGCTATCTGTTCTCCAGTACAACCAAAATGTTGTAGATGGTACTTGAACTTTTGTTCCGCCAAATGACGAACCGCCAATCTTAGGCAAAGCTTTCTTTGTTCCATTGTCATCATAATAAATCTCTATATAGTCGAAATTTACTGACTCTGTTTTGCATGAAGCGTTGAAAGTGATCTCTAAGCCAGCCGTACCTGTGCTAAATACATAGACATCACCTGTAGTCGGATTGATAAATGTATCGCCATTGTGTTTTTCATAGTCAGCTGCTTTCCACCCAGATGCAGGCTGATTAGATAATGTCGGTGTATAGTTTCCGTACCAGTTTCCTGTTTTATCCTGCATAGCAGAATCTACATAAGATTTTGCGGCGGATTCCGCAGCAGTTCCCGCCACATCTTCAATTGTTTTCCCTTTTAGCGAAAAAGAATTCGCTACAATGTCAACCGCTCCCGTTGTTGTATCGGCTTTAAACGTAACATCGCCCTTGGTATTTTTAATGACAAGTGTTCCTGAATTAATCCAGTCTGCATTAATTCCGATACTATTCAGAATTTTCGTAATCATAGTACCATCTACGAGAAGACCTGCATTCCATGTATTGCCACCATCTGTGCTTACTGCCCATCCTTTAGAATTTAATTCAAATACAACTTTAGATTCTTCCATGGTTGAGTGATCACACATATAATATACTTTGGTTCCATCTGTCAGTGTCTTAATGACCGGGTACAGTCCTGCCTGATTTTTCATTGCATTTTCCAGATCTTCTGCTGTTTTTTCCCACTCTGTTTTATTTTTTTGCAGCTGTTTTCTTAATTCCTGATATGTTTTAGCTGCTGCGGAAAATCTTTCGGCACTATTGCGTAGTGCCGATTCTGCGTTATTTGACATTTGATTGTCTGCATCAATAGAAAATACAACATTAGTGAAAAAAGTCTTATATGACTTTAATTTACGGTCATATACTATTGCTCCATCCCCCGCTTCAATCGTAGGGTCTTGCAATGAACTGACAGTCATTGGTCTGAACCTCAATCCAACAACACGCTCACCAATCATAGACGCTATTTCAGCAGCGTTGGTACTGTTGATGAATTTATTCCCATCAATGACAGAAGCATATCCATCCGATCCAGACTGATAAGTTACCTGTCCAGATTCTCCACCGTCTGTAACAACCCTTACACATGTAATTACTACATCATCTGTATCGGCAGTTATATCTGCAACAACATTAGTCTGTAAGGTATGTATATTCTTGCCGGCTGTCAGATCTGACATGTTGTACCATCCGGCTGTCAGCTGTCCATCTTTATTACATTTCCAGAAATGTCCTGAAATTTGTCCAACCCATGTCAGGGCATCCCGGAAAGTCATTGTAGAATCGTCAGGTTTATCCGAAATAGCATAGTCATAATGTTCAAACTGTAAAGAATCAGTTGCCAAAGTCACACCGCAACATCTACATGCATCCTGTATGATCTGCAAAAGTGTAGCTGGATAAGTAAGATTGCTTTTTTCATAACTCACATCAAATTTATGCATGTTATCCAGGCATTCAAGCGTGATGATATCACCGTCGTAGCTCGGATCATCTACTGTAAAAACGCCCTTATTAACTGATTCTGTTTTACCGTCTAAGTCTAATGATACTTTTACATCTGAAATCACAGCATTTGTAAAATCATAATCTGTAAAATCATCATACATATTGTTCAGTCTTAAAGTGAACTTCTGGACGATTGCTGAACCTATATCAAAACCGTTTGTATTGGATGTAGAATCATCAACCACAAATCCATTTTCCCACAGTTGACTATCATTAATAGGTATTGCCTTACCGGACGCTAATGTAATTGTACAGGATCCTGAAAAATTTCTGTTATCATCTTCCAATGCCGTCTTGAATGCGGCTGATACATTAATCATTGTCATTACCTCTCAATCACGTCAAAATCAAGTGTGGAATAACGCTCATGACCTTTTGCCCACCATTTCACGTCTGCTTCCATGTCACCGGTATAAAACTCCCTTGTCACATCCCGCCCTTCCAAAGGATCCCAGTATGTAACCATCACATACTCAGGATCAAACGCCTGAAGGATTGCCGTGATCTGGGTCTTTGTCAGATTTACCCAGCCAAGGCTCAAGGTGCGCTTCTTTGCGATCCTGTTCTTATGCATCTTAACATCCTGTGTTCTTCCTGCATTCTTTGCAGAAACATCTGACTTTTTCCATTTAAACTTTGACACTTCTTTAGGCAGTGTCACACCGCCCACTTTAATTACAATGTTGTCCATGTGACACCTCCCGTCAAATTGTCTCAGTTACCGCAAAACGGTAATCATATTTCTTTTTACCCTTGCGAACTACCTTGTACAGTGTTTCGCTGTCGGCTTTCAGTGTAAATTCAAGGGTAACATCTTTTTCAGCATCATCCCTGTCAAGGATTCCACTGGCATTGAATGCATCAAGTACAGCTTCAAATACACCATTCTTGATACCTTCAACGATCTGGTTGTTATTGGCTACTGCGTTTCGACTTCCCATTTTACCGACCATCTCAGGTCCTGCTTCATTGGCCACAAACAACTGTCCCGCTTCCGGGAAACCGCCCTTTGCGTACCATTGCAGATTAAAACGTGGTAATGAAAAGGAGAAACCACCAATATTGATGCTTCCTCCAGACCAGTCCCAACCGATATGCGGCATAGGGATATGGAAATTTGAGAATCCTTTTGCAAAATTCTGTATTGCATTTCGACCTACATTAAATAGGTTTGGAATTGCAGACGTAATTTTGTTTGGAATACTTCCCAATACGCTACTGAATGTATTCCAACTTCTATTAAATCCCTCTTTTAATCCACCAATGATATCCTTACCTTTGGACGTTACTTTTTCTTTAAGATTTCCGATTTTCTTAAAGACTTCATCCTTAATCTTTCCAACATACCTCAAAAATCCGCTTTCTTTTACAGATTCCCAGCCAGTCTTTAAACCAGTAATAGCATCTGAACCTTTAGACTTAATCCATGACTTTGCATCTCCCGCTTTTGTCTTAATATAAGTTCCAATTTTTGACACAACTTGTCCAACTGTGCTTTCCTTTACAGACTCCCATCCGGTTTTTAGTCCTTCCAAGGCATTTTTTCCTTTTTCTTTTAACCACTCTTTTGCATTACCAAGTTTATCTTTTATCCATCCCGGAAGTTTCTCTACCCAGGATAAAAGTGACTGTAAATTATCTTTCAGACCTTTAAGCAGACCACTGATAATATAAGTACCCTGCTCTGCCATGACAGTTGATGGTGAGTGAATACCAAATGCTGCCCGGAATCCATCCATGAATGGTTTGACGATATGATTCTTTATCCAGTTTCCTACATCAGATGCAGCCTTTTTTATTCCATTTATGAATCCTTTCCAAGTCCACTCACCGGCTTCCTTGAAATTATCATCAATGTATTTCTTTATTCCAGCTACTGCATCAGTAAGAAGTCCACCGAAAAATGCAGATAGCCCTGCAAATGCTGCGCCCAGTAATTCAAATAATCTGTCAGCTATGCCGTTCCAGTCAACTGAAGCAATACCATCTCTGACTTTTTCACCTAATGTCCACCAGTCAACGTTCTCAATCGCAGATATACCAAAATCAAGAATTCCTTTAATTCCAGTTGAAAAAGTCTGCCCTATGCCAACGAAATCAATCGTATTAACTGCATTGTTTATGGCAGTTGCAAGCGAGGTACCAGCACCGATCCAGTTGAAATTGCTTACTGCGGTATGAAAGAAGTCTATAATGGTATTAATACCATTACCGAATGACCTGCCTACCAGCCCCCAGTTGGTTGTCTGGATGAAACTGTTCAGTGTATCAGTGATACCTTTTGATATGTTCCGAACTGTTCCCCTGATGAGATTCCAGTCCAGACCGCCCAAAGCACCATTGATACCATTGCCAATTGCCTTACCAAGGCTGTCCCAGTGGAAATTTCTGGCAAATGTATCTGCCATGCCAAAAGCGGTATTGATACCTTGTGCAAGGGTATTACCAACCAGTTTCCAATCGACAGTTTCAAGGAAACCATTCAGGAAAGTGGCAACACTCTTTGCAATCTTGTTACAGGTGTTCTTGATCTTATCCCACGGAATACTCTGCAATGCGGCATTCAGTTTTTCACCGACCATCTCACCTATCTTTGTGAAATCAGCTTCTTTCCATGCCTGTTTGATCAAGTCGGCCAGTCCTTTGATTTTTGACGGAATTTCTTTTGTCTCAAACATATCAGATGGTGATAAGCCACCTGATGTATTGGCTCCATTATTACCGCTATCATCAGAGCTGCTGTTGTCATCCATTTTGTTGATCTGGTCAAATCCAAGGATGGTACGTTGCAGGTCTTTGTTTGCCTTCTGCGCATTTTTTGCAGATGATGCATTATTATTCAGACTCTTTGCATAGTCCTGCTGAACCTTTTTTGCAGTGATATAAGTGCCTTTTCCTGTTAATGCACTCGTCAACTGACCAAATGTGTTCACCACTGAAATGATCTTCTGGATCAGTGTATTCAGAATAGGTGCGATCACATTCAAAATAGGTGCAAATGCTGCTGCAAATGCATTCTTTAACTGCGTAAGGGAAGACATCAGCATTGAAATACTGTTATTTGTCTCACCACTGTACTGTGCCAGGTTTTTGAATCCATCTACTAACGCACTTCTCAGCTTGTTTACCAAAACAAATAGTGACCTGATGCCGAACGCATATTTGAGAATGTTTTTTAATCCACCACCAAGTCCACCAGATGCTGATTTTGTTGCACCTGTGAACCTTCGTAAAACAGGAATACCGCTTGTAAACTTCTGTATGAGAGCTGCAAACGCACCAGATGCTTTTTGAATAGCACCCGATGCTAAAGTTTTAAGGCCAGAGCCGACACCCGAGATTAATTTTTTCAAACCACCCCAGCCTTTTGAGCCAATATAAGCAGCATTGCTTAAAACACGGCCCAGAACAGGAATTTTTTTTATCGCTTCGGCTACGGAACCTTTTACTTCTTTGATACGTTTCACTGTTTGTTTTATGACAGCATTAGCCGTTTCAAAACTATTTCCATCGCTCAGCTTCCCAGTATGGGCAAATTCCATGTCTTTTCCACTGAACTGCAACAAATTTTTCTTTCCCTGAAATGCTTCCAAGCGTCTTTCAGCAATCCTAATCTGTTCATTAACTCCTTTGATAGCCTCTGTGTTCTCACCACTGCTTTTTCCTGCCATCAATTCTCTTTTCTTTTGGTTAAGTCTCTCCAGAGTCTGGGTTGCACGTTCTATATCTTTTTCTGTTTCTGTAAATTCGTCCGTATGTATTTTTATACCTGCTGCAAGCTGTGCCTCTTTCACGTATTGTTTCATTCCGTCATACATAGCCTTAGGTAATACGCCTGATTTCAGATCGCGAAAGGTATCTTTGATAATGCTCCCTGTATTTTTTACATCCTGAGGTATACTATTTGATTTCATGGTGTCTTTTAATTTCTGGAACACCGAAATCTGTTTTTTCACAGACTCCGTTGCATCATCCATTTTCATAGCCTGTTTGACTTTTGATGTTTCAGACTTAACAGAATCACTGACATTTTTAGTCACTTTCTGGGCTTTTTCCATCTCTTTCTTGTAAGAAGCTGTGGACGCTTCCAGAATAACCTTTAATTTTGCAAGTGTGTCACCCATACATTTTCACCCCCTTCCTGACAATAAAATAAGCAGGGTTACATTCCCTGCTGCCTTCGTCTGTTAAATTCATCAGCCCACCGTCTGCGCTTGTCCCTGTAATCGGCAAGTTCTGCTTCCAGCTTCTGATGTTCATAATTTTCTTTATCTTCTTTGAATGTTTGTGGGTAAAAATCCCATGGATTACAAAGTTCAGCCTTTTCATTGAACAAGGTTGAAAGGTTCAGTGTCAGAACCTTTGACAGAATAAAGTTATCACTGATCTGCTGTTTCCTATCTCTTGCTCTGCATCTGACATAACTTTCCATCATATCCATGATCTCATTTAAAGTGGAATCCCAAAATAATTCAGGCCGTATTCCACAGTCTAATGCATCCGGGTAAATCGCCCACAAATATTCGCTTGTAGTTGTTACAGTTCTTCGTCTGTTGCTTCCAGAATTTCCGCTGCCATCTTCGGCGCAAAAAAACCAGATACCGCCAGAGTCGGAATCACAACATTTTTGTACAGATCAATCTGACTTCCACCCTCTTCAACATATTTGTCAAACAGGTTCAGAATATCATCATACTTAACCCCATGTTCCCACGGAAGCATTGCCGCCTGGATGATAGTAAGCATTACAGATAATGCCGGCATATCATCCACCAGATGCATGATATTACACTTGTATTTATTTTCCAGCTTTTCAATATTAGATGCTTTAAGTTTCAGACAGTAATCTCTGCCACTAATAGTCCAGTAATGAAAAGGCTTTCTTTTCTTCTTTGCTTCATTCAAATCTACAACTTTTGTTTCTTCCTGATTTTTTACTTCTTCATCTAAACCACCCATATTATATCCTCCTGAATTTTTTATAAAAGACCCAGCATTATGCCGGGTCTGTATAAGTAATATCTGACTGTACCATCATGGTCACTTCAAATTCGATAGCACCATTGACACCGCCACCTGTACGCTTAACAGATACCTGAGCAGCAAAATCAATTGTGCTTTTATCGGCATCAGTTTCACGAAAATACAGTGTCGTTCCATCTTTATCTGCCTGTCTTAACACACGATATGGACAATCCGCTTTTGAATTATCATATTTGAATTTATATGTCATTTCAGGCAGATCACCGATACCTTTTTCATACTTCTTATGTGGATCAGTCAGGACCGTATTGTCCACCTTTTCCGGATCTGATCCAATATCCGGAATTTCTTTTAAACCCGGAAGGTCTGTATAAGTTGTTGAGCTTCCGGAAAGGGCAGTTTTAGAATAGCCCAGTTTTGCTCCATTTGCTAACATTTATCTTCACCTCTTTCTTAATTCCAGTACACTATGTCGGAACTCATATCAATGATTCCTTCATAGCGCATTACTTTATGTTTCAATCCGCTTGGATCTGGTGCATCACCGCAATAGGTTCTCACCAGACCTAAAGCAGAAACAGCAACATCAACTGCAAAGGCTGTATCAGATGTGCTCTGGTTGTGCCATATATCAATTTTATATGACACCTTAGCCTTCTGTTCAGCGTTGTCAGTACGTTCCCACACGCTGTTATTTTCTTCTACATATTGAATAGTTGGGAAGTTCGCCCAATCTTTCGGATATGTATCTGACACATTCTTAGTAACAGTAAGAAGTGCTGCATATACCTGATCTTTTACATTTTTCATTTTCCCTCCAAATCCGCCCTGAAAGTTGCTTTCATTCCTTCCAGGATTGTTTCCTTGTTATTTTCCAATGCCGGATACATAAAAGGATGCGCCGGCTGTCCTGTACACTGATAGAACCGTCCTTTCGGAGTATCAATATAGAACCAATGGTACTTTTCTGCTACCCTCTGATCTATCTGGCTTTCATGAATCCACCAGGGGGACTGTGTATAAGCCGGTGTGATATCCGGAGCAATTCCTTCATGCCGGTCCTGTCCTTTGGGTCCAGTGCCAAATTCCACATAAGGTGCATACGCCTTATCTGTCCAACAAGCTCCCACAATGGATTCATTCTGCTCTGTGACCTCAGAAAATATGCTCTGTTTGAGTTCTCCTGTATCAGTTGGGCAATTTAAGACCGCTGCTGATCTGACTGTCTGGATTGCTGACTCTACCGCCTGTCTGGGATTTAGTTGTGACATTGTGTTGAGTTTCTGTTCCAGTTCTCTGGTTCCGTCTATACTCATATCCGTTCCACCTCCAGTGTAAGGAAACGATATGGTTTGATGGATATAATCTTATAATCCGGCTTATGATCCTGATCTGCATACAGACAGATCCCATCTAATTCCTGCAGATCTGTTCCATCCTCAAAGATATAGTGAGGATTCCCTTTTTCATCTGTCCTGATCTTATATTTCCCATCAAGCCGCATATTACGGATATAGCTCAGGCGCTGACCATACTGCTCTGCCTGAGCTTTTCCGGATGCCGGCCAAGATTCTCCGGAAATGGATGAGGCAGTACCATATTCTTCGTTGGTACTGCCTTCTGAATCCTTTGTTATAATCCTCTTTTTATGATAATAAGTCTGAATCCTGTTTCTTCGCATTCTCATGAGTTATTCCTCCCACTCTGGCAAGACGGTATCTGTTCAAGATGTCATAGATCTGTCTGGGAGCAGATTCAAATGAATAACTTTCCCCGCCTTCGCTTCTGGAAGTCTCGCCTTCTGTCCCCATCCTGTTCAAAGCAATAACTGCAAGATCTCTCACTGCTTTTTCCAGAGGCGTAATGATCACGCTTCTGTTTGTATATCCTTTTACAAAGTCTGAAGCTTCTTCCAGATAGGCTTCGATCAGTTCTTCATTGGTTTCTCCTGTCAGGAGCTTAACTCTTTCTATGTCTTTGGCTTCTGCCATATAATCACCCTTTCAGGATATTGATAAGATCCTGTTTTGCTAAGGCGGAAACTCCTGTGAGTCCTCTTTCCTTAGCCAGAGTCTTTAATTCTTCTACGGTCATTTCTTCAATGTTTTTCGTGGCTTCATCAGCAGAATTTGATGCTGTTTTCTGAGATACAACCTCTACAGGTTTAAATCCATCATTCATCAGCTTCTGAGCAGTCACTCCCTCTGCTTCTCTTTCCACGTTTTTTCTGATCAACCTCATCCTTCCGCCTCCTGAATGCTTAAATAGATAGAATCCAGCTTATTATCCAGAACCCAAATATCATGGAAACGGCGATAGTCCATCTGCCATGCATTCAGTTTCTGGTTGATTGCCGGGTCAAAGATACGCATGATATCCTGTTTGGTTACTGCGATCGGTGTGGTTGTCGGACAAATGAAGAAGTTCAGATTCTTAGCTGTACTGCCCTTCTCGTATCCCCCTTTTTCCTGACCATCTGTCTTGCCATCATTAATCTTGATTGTTGTGTACATACGGTTGGACGGTGTAGAAATCAGCGGAATGCCATCTACGGACGGTACCTGTGTGTCAATGCCGCCTTTAGAAAATGTTACTGCTGTAATCTTTCCTGCAAGTTCCAATTCCAGTTCCATAATGAAGTCTGGCGTTGCCTGGCATACGAGTGGACCGTTGTATCCTTCTCTGATTGCCTTAATGCCCTCTTTTACTTTACGCAGGGCAGATGTTCCTGTTGTTCCTGGAATATAAGAATATCCGATCATTCCAGCTTTATTGGCGGTGATTGTTTCTGTCGCAATCTTTGAAATACGATATGCATCAATCTCCGGAACAACCTGCACTCTCTGAAATTCTCCCATGACAGCTCCTGCCGTAGTTACAAAGTTATTTTCATTGATATCCATCGGATCAAGCTGGAACAGACGTCCACGGTCCTGAGTCATTCTTCTGGTTTCATATTCCAGAGTAACGGATCCTCTCTGATATCCGTTATCACGATCATAATCTCCCATTCCAGATACGCTCATCTTCGGAATTTTAACTTCTGCTCCGCCGTTATAGATTACCTGTCCGGCATTGGCATCCATCCAGCCGGTTGTTGCTTCCAATACCGCAATCTTATCAAGCTGATTCTGAAATAAGGTTGCTGTTGCTAATGTATTAATTGCCATATGTATTCACTCTCCTTTAATAAATGCCCATCATTGCATTGAATACCTGCTTTTCAAGGGCTTCCTGTGTATCTGTTCCTGGCGCTTTCTTCGGTGGCTTTCCACCTTTCAATTTCTCTTCCACTGCTGACTCTACTGCTTTTTGGAAGGCAGTTTTGACCTTTTCCATGGACTTCATGCAGGAATCTGCGTCTGTATAATCCAGAACTTCTGCAAGTTCTACCGGAAGATTGTCGCTGACCAGGGTATTCTTTGCTTCTGCCATCAGTTCTTTTCTGGTTACTGCTGCCTCTCTGACAGTCAGATCCTTTTCTCTCTTCTGCTGCAGATATTTTGTTTTTTCATCTTCTGTCATCTTTGCCAGCTTCTCTGCTTCAGAAAGCTTTTCATCTGTCATTGTCTGCCATTTCTTCTGTTCATTGGAAACTGCAGTGTTGATTGCCTTCTGCAGTCTGCGGTCAAATTCTGCCTGATTGTCTCCTGTTTTCAGGAAATCATCAAAGGATGGCGGATTGTCTGCACCGCCCTGATCCGAACCACCATCTCCACCGGCTCCGCCGCCATTCCCGCCATCTCCGGTCCCAGCATCGTCTCCTTCTGCGAATAACTGCAGGTTCATTGGAACTTTGCACATTGCTTTTACTAATCTGTTTCTCATGTTATTTCCTTTCTGCCCAGCCTATTCGTTTTCACGCCCGGGCCATTCAGTTTTTGGAGTAACCCGCTTCTTTTACGTCTGACGGAAAAAGACACAAAAATAAGACGCTTCACCCCGCGTCTCAAAGGGAGATGCATGGATCACCTATTCCTTTCCCGTGTCTGCTGCTTTTTCAGTTTCTTTTACAATCTCGGCAACGCCTTCATGAACCAAATGATCAGCTCTGGCTTTATCTACTTCCAGAACTGTTTCTGCTTCAATGATCTTGTTCAGACGTACATCGCTGTAGCGTTTGGTGCATTTTACTTTCATCCTGCTCACCTCCTCCCAGTTGCGCCGGCGCAAATTCTTAAAAATGGTATAAAAATACCACCTGTCATTTATGACTGGTGGTTATTCTTTAATGTTTACTCTTCTGAACTGTTAATAACTCTTTCTATATCTGCTACTGTTTTATCATATAAAGTTTCCCAACTTTCTGGGGAATTGCCTATATCTATGATCAGGGAACCATCTGGAAAAACTTCCATAACGCTGCCTTCTCTTCCGTCTTTCAGGAGAACTGTATCAAATTCTTTTATTTTCATCTACTTTACCTCCTTGATATAGGCACTCACCATAGTTACACTTTTGTCATCAGCAGACCATCCAACGACAACATTTGCAGGAGTTCCTTTTAATCCATATAAAATAATCTTTTGCTCATACATATGTTTTCCATATCCATTTACGCCTTTGCTTAGTGCTGGATACTGCGGTGCTCTTGCTATAATCTGCTTTTTCAGGCTATTCCAGTTTTCAGCATCGTATCCAAGTCTGCTCGAGAAAGCATCTCCTTTTGCAAGTCCTTCTGGATGTGATCCTCCGAACAGATACTTTTCAAATTTGGCATCTGCTGCCATTGCATTTTCTGCATTCGGCAGTTTCAGTTCCGGATGCTGTAATAGTTCGTTTCTTCTCTGATAGTCAAGCTTTGTGAATCTCCATTTCTCAGAATCATTATACTTCATTTCCTGGAAATCTGCAAAACGTTTCGGCGCATCTTTACCGAGGATTTCCCGGTATCTTTCATACTGTTTCTTGTCTGCGGCAGCATTCTGGACGGATTTTTCTTCTGCTTCTGCCTGGGCATTACCTTTTACATATTTCTTATACCATTGATCATATGTCATATTTGCAGGAACTGTCTCTGTGCGTCCTGTTTTTGGATTATAGGCTCTCCGTTTCATGTTCCTTAACTCATTCTCATCTATGACGCTGATCGTTGTGGATCGGCACCACGGATGCATAGGTGGATAATTCTTTCCTGCTTTCCGGTCTTTCATGGAAAATATCTTTCCATCCAGTTCCCGGCAGATCTTACTGGTTCTGAGGTCCAGAGTTGCAAGATAGCGGTATTTTTCTATTCCGCATTCCTCATAGGATCTCGCGGTCAGTTCTCCGGATAAGAAGCAGCTCTCTGTTCTTACCAGGCGTCTTGCCTGCATAGCTCCTGCACCACAACGGTTCATGATAACTTCTGATGTCTCTCTATCTGTCCTGCCGGTCAGTAAGCTTACAAGTAGTTCCTGTTTCAATGTTTCAGAAAGTTCCTGTGTGTTCTTCCAGATACGCTGTGAATAATGACTTCCAGACCAGTTCATGGAAAGTACCTGGCTAATCTGCTTCTGGCTGATATTTGAAAAGCTAAATCCGTATCCCGTCCGTTTTTGGATACTATAGATTGAATGATAATATGTATCTTCGCAAAGGTTCTGAAAAAAACTGGTATCAAATAACTGTTCCTGCTGGTATACTTCCTGCATAACTGTGTCAACTTGCCGCAGGAGATCCTGCAGTCTTTCTATCCTGACACGGTATGCCGGTGCTTCCAGTTCACGGAGAAGTTCCTGCTTGGTCTTATCTGAATCTTTGTTTCTCAGAGCATTCAGCAGTTCTTCCAGGGATGTCTGGTCTTGCATGGTATTTAGCAAATTCCATGCCTGCGTTTCTGATAAGCCATGCTTAGTCATATACTTTTCAAATATGTCCTTGGCTTTATGGGTAAGCAACATAGAGGAGTTTCGATATACCTTTGCCAGCAGATCTGCTGTTTGTTCTGCATCTTCCATTCGATGATACATATCCCAAGCTGCTCTGTTTTCCCAGTAGGAATCATTCTTCATTTACATTATCCTTTTTCTTTTCAGGCGACTTCTCTTCCTTATCCGGATCTGTCTGATCTGGCGGAGTATTTCCCTGCATTCCAAACATTTCCTGCTGCCGCTTCAGATTCTCCTCTGTTTCCTCATCCAGTGCTTTCAACTCATCATCTACATTGTCTACAAACGGAACCTGAGACAGCAATGTCTTTCTGCTTACTTTTCCCCAAAGGTTTGATACGATCTGAGAGATTTCAAGGAGATTCTTTGGCAGTGCTCTGGTGAAGGTCATTGTAATTCCGGTTGGATCTATGCTTTTTCCATGCAAACCAAGGAAATTGCAGAAGATCCGAACACGCTTTCTCAAGCCTTTTCGATAGTATCTGGTCTTAATCTTGGTGATGTTTTCCATCCCCAGTAGTTTAAATTCCATTGCCACACCTGAGACATTACCTCCGAAGTTTTCATCTGTCATACATGGAATATGGGAGAATTTATGGATATCCTGCTCTATTGCCTTTTTCAGGATTTCCACTCCAGATTCATCGAATGTTCTGGTCAGATACTCTGCCTTGGCACCGTCTGGTACTTCCAGGACTTTTCTCTTCTTCAACTGCTTCATGGCTACAGCCACACCATCCTTCTTTTCTCCGTTTTCATCTTCTATTTCTTCATCTGCAAGCAATGTTCCGTAAATTGCCAAGATTGCATCTATGAACTGCTCTTTATCAGTGACTCGATCACTCATCAGAACGTTATAGGCATCGATCAGAGGAATCTGCAGCTCAAAATCACCAATTGCCAGTTTATTATTCAGATATTCGATGATTGGAATCTCTCCCAGATAATGAGGGATTGCCGGTTCTGTTGTTTCCTGATGTATGTTGTTATGTTCAATGTCCAGTTCGTATTTATAATTAGTAGTGACTACGGTTGCCATGTAATGATCTGAACGCTGTCCGGAATCATCTTTTCGGATATAATAATAGACAGCAAAGAGTTCATTTTCCTCAATGCTGTCATCTTTTACCATGAAGGTGTTTTCTGCTGAAAGATTCTTTATACACAAAAAGTCTTCGTTTTCTTTTGTATAAATATATTCATAGGCAAGTCCATAGATAGAAAGTTCTAAGCCGTTATCTCCATCTACTTCATCTGCGCCTGCCAGCTCCAGGGCATCTGTCAGATCTGTAATATCACTTTCTGACTTGTAAGATACTGGATTCCCGATGAAATAGCTACTGGCAGTATCTGCAATATCTTTGGCATGATTGCAGACGAGCTTATTCTCCCGACCTACATCATCTAAAATCTTATGCTTTCCTTCATAGTAAGCCATATTTTTCTGTAATCGGCTTACCATGCTGATGTGCTTGCTGATCAGCTGACGAATTACTTGCTTGTCCGGGTTCAGTTCATCGAATTTTTCTCTTGGAATTGTGAATATATACATGTTTCTCACATCCTTACGTCTTTTAGTTTGGCAAGTTTATTGCCGATTATGGTACTACATAGGTAGCGTGTTGCGTCGAGGCAATGATCGAATTGTTTTACAGGCTTGTCTTCACCATGCTCCAGAGCTTTTGCATCCCAGATGTAGGAAGCAAATTCTTTGATTGTTTCCTTACAGGAAGAAGCAAACACGAGCTGTTCCAAGTTCAGTAGCATTCCAACCAGACGGATTCCGTCCAGGACATCATTTTTTGCCTTGATGACCTTATAGCCACGCTTTCTGAGCTCTGCAATAAAAGAAGCGGCCGATGGGTCTACAATGATCGCTTTAATCTTTGTTCCATCCAGCCACTTCTTTAAGTCGTCTGCATATTCTAAATCTGTTTTCTGTTTGCCTTTATCTCTTCCGGAATAGTAATACTCTCGAATACAATACCATTTCCCATTGATTCCTTTGTTCCAAAGCAGGAATACGGTCGCATTCTGAGTACCGTAGTCGCAGGATACGTATCTGTTGCCATTGATCAGTAACTGGAAGAAATCACGGATATTCTGAACGTGCTTTTCTTCATCGAACATATCATAAATAATGCCCTCTGCTGCCGCCCATAATCCCATGATGTAGCGTTTGAAGAACACTCCTACATACATCTTCCGGTACCTGGCTTTTACTTCTTCATCCAGGGATAAATTGTCATCCATTGTAAAATGGAGATAGAGGATTTCTTTTAACCCGGCTTCCTTGCCTTCTGCTGCAGCTTTTTTCCTGATTCTTTCTGATTCTTCCTTGCCCAGATATCCTGTGGATTTATCTATCCAGTTGAGTTTAAACCAGTGATAGGGTCCATCCGGATTGCAGTTAAACCAGAACTTACTTCCCTTTACAGAACAACGTCCTGTTGCCTGGTTCACAAAACTCTCTGGCATCAGGGCAACTTCATCAAAGAACACCCCAGCCAGTGTGATGCCCTGGATCAGATCCTGGGAGCGCTCATCCTTACCGCCAAATATGTAGAAATAGTTTTCTTTTCCTTTCTTTCTGATGGTCAGGAGATTGTCAGCTCTATGATCCGTGATGGAATAGCCTCTGGATCGGAGCATCAGCTTTAGCCAGAACAGAACATTTCGCCGGAAGGAACCAATGGTTTTTCCGCACATGGCAAAGTTCTGACCGTTAAAAGTACTCATTGCCCACATGGCAAATGATAAGGACATGCTGATGGTCTTTCCTGATCGGATTGCTCCATCTGCAATGATTCCGTCTTTGTCGTGTACTGGTGAACCTTCACACCACCAAGTCAGAACCTGCTTCTGCTTTTGCGAAAACGGAGAAAAGTGAAATGTCTGTCCGTTTTGTTTTGCAGATCGGTTCTGTTTCATTTTATTGAGGCGTTCTCTTACTACTGATATCTTTTCATACATCCACATCACCCCAAACAGATTCTGCAGATGCATTCATAGCATCCAGGAAGCCATCATCTTCAGTGTCTTCGTTTTGTCCATCCTGTTTCAGAAGTTCAAATTCAAATCGCATTGTCTCAAGTTCCAAACGGGCATCATCATATCCAAATTTGTGCAAGGTTTCGATAGCTTTCTGCTGTCTTGCCTGTACTCTAGTCAATGCATCCTCAATCGCCTGGATCTGGCCTAAGATTCCTTCGTATTTCCTCAATTCGGTAGGTTTTCCTTTTTCTATACCGGAACTGTATTCCGTTACCGACATTCCTGAAGGGATAATTTCTCCATCATCTCCTGTTTCTGACTCCTGTTCTTCTAACTGACGAAGAGATTCTATTCTTTTCAGCATCCGGTGTTCACGGACTGTCAAAAGACGGATCTCCTGAAGTAAAAGCTGCTCTTTATCTGGCTGTACCATGGCAGCTAACTGTTTTTCTTCTGGATTTAGGGTATCAAAAAAGAGAGTTTCAAACTCTCCTGTTTTAACTGCATTCTTATTTCCAGGTGGTCCGTTGCCACCATGCCCTTCTGCATTTTTGTTTCCAGGCTGACCACCTTTTCTTCTTTTGGAGCGTTCCGTATTTTTACGGAGCGTTCCATTCAATTGTGTATCCCAAGAGTCCTTTGATTTCCATCCTCGAATTGTCCCAGGTGAAATATTCAGTTGACTTGCAATCTCAACCAAATCAATCTTTCCGCCATGTTTTTTATATATTTCAAAAGCTTTATTCCGGTTCGGATCTCTTGCTCTTGCCAAGCCTCACCACCTCTCATTCGTTTCGTTTTTGAGTATAGAAAAAGCAGCCCTAAAAACTGCTCTTCCAAAATCTTACTCTTTGTTGTAATTCAAGACTATATTCCACTGTTCCTCATTAAATGTAACCATATCATACTCAACAGTCACGATATGATCCTCTCTAAGACTTTCTAAAAATTTTTCAAATCTTTTTTCTCTTTGCTCTTTGTTTTTCCCAGTTGTTCCATCTGTAAATTTAGATTTAAACTCTTCAAGAGAAACTGTTTGTTTTTCCTTTAGATATCCAATAAACGGATAATATACCCCTACATATTCTACGCTCATAATTTCTCCTATCTATATAATATATTCATTTTTCACCTTTTCCAAACATATATCCCATTCCTGTCGTTATTGCTGGAATTATTACATTCCAATAGTCTTTCCCCGCTATCAAACACGCAAAGCCTATCACAGTCAAGAGAATACAAATTAAAAATGCTATATTCATTGATGCGTTTTCTTTTTTAGTTCCAAAAACTTTCCCCATCAAGCCACCTTCTTGACCACTTGAATCATTCTTACTCAAACTGTCAATTACTTTTCCTTGGATTTCCGGATTTAAATTGGTAAACTGTTCTGACTGAGCTACATCGCATATTTTATCTGTAATAGGAGCATCTAATATTTTATCTGCCATCCGCACCTTCACCTGCTCTCTCAAAATACAATGTATACTCTATTTTTCTGGTATCCTTACCTAGTAAAAAAGCCCAAAGATGTATGTAAATCCTTCTTTCTGCTACCATAGCCACTTCTATCGGTTCAGTAGTTCCAGATCCTAAGTTATTGTTAAAATTATAACATTTAAAATATACAACGTCATTTTTTACTGTTCTGGTTATGGCAAGTTCTTTTCCATCATCTTCAAATTGAAAAACTATTTTCATTTTAAATCTTACTTCCGGATTTTTTATTGCCACAATATCCATATTATATTCAATATCATCATCCTTTTTGAACGAATATAATATTCCAGAATCAATTATATCGTATCCTCCTGAAGAATAATAAAAGTAATTCATATTTTATCCCCTTAATCTACATTTTCTTTTATTATACTACAGAACGCCCTATATTTCTACAGGGCGTTAAGAAAATGTATATTGGAAATTCTACGGAATTCATCCGTCTGAGTTCAGCTTATACTACAATGCCTTGGCCTGCTCTACTCTCTGATCTGGTGCTCTTGCCAAGCCTCACCACCTCTCATTCTGTGTGTTAGTTAATGGAATTTAGGGATTTGCTCCCAGAAATGGCCAACATAAGTCGATTGCGCTAACTATTGCTATAAAAAAGAAAAGAGTCCTGAATCGTAGAACTCTTTTCTTTTATTTAAATTTTAATATTAATAGTTTCCTCGCTTTATCTCCTCTTATCCTAATTACATTTTTGTACTTTTGTAAGAATCGCTTCCTGCAATATTTGAGAAAAGTTCATTTGTCTTTTTTCAGCAAAAGTATTCAACCAAGCTGGAATAGTGACATTCTTCCGGACAGCTTTTTCTCCATATTTTTCAGCATATTTGTCGATATCTAACAATACAATATTTACTCTTCCCCCCTTTCTTGGTTTCACATCAGCATAATCAGATGGCTCCGGTACCGTATTGCCTTCTTCTAACTCTTCAAGTACCCAGCCACTTGCAGCATCTGTTGCCATTTCAAATGCTTCTTCAAGATCTTTTCCTTCCGTAACACATCCTGGTAAATCTGGAAATTCCACAGTATAACCACCACTACCATCAGAAAACGGATAAAAGACTGCTGGATAAATCAGTTTCATTGTAGTTTCCTCCTTAATTTTCCTCCATATACTTTTTCCTAAAACATGATTAAAATACAATTAGATAGAATATTGTTAAGATATATTATAAGTTTGGGCTGGAATTTATATTCCAGCCTGTCGCATAATAGATTTTGCAGTATCGATATTTATATCGCCGCCACCGTGTTCAGGTATCGTCACTTTACCCGGCTTGCTTGGATGTTTGTACTGATGATGTGAACCCTTTTGGCTAACTTGACGCCAACCATCCGCAAGCAATATTTTTTCGATTTCTCGAAACTTCATCTTAACGGTACTCCTTTCTTTTTCTTTTCAATCCTGTTTCTTTATGCGCTCATTATAATACATACTATGCGCATTGTCAACAGTTTTTTGCGCATTATGCGCATTATAAAAAAAGGAGATAGTAGTAGAACATCAGGATTCGAACCTGCGGCTCCATGGCTCACGCTCACTCCCTCTCGGTGAGATGTTCTGGTGATCTGCCAGGTGGGTACTGGCAGACATTTAGGGGAAGGAGAACTCTGAATGATTTTTTCCATCTGAGTTCATTGTAATAATAACATAGATGTTATGTGACAAGATATGCCATCTTGTTTTATCTAGCTTCGTCTAGGTTTGTCTTATGCTATTTTTAGATTCAATAATGCAGCTGAATGGATTCTGTGTATCTGTCTCCAACTATAATCCATCTTCACCGCCACCTCTTCCCATTTCATCCCAAGTATGTACCGCAGTCTCAGCACTTCCTGTTCATCTTCATTCTCCATCTGGCGAATCTGTCTCTCGATTTTCTGGTAACATCTGGCTTTCTCCAAACGTTCCTCTTTCAGAAGTTCTATCTGCTCATCCAGAATAGCTGCATAATCCGACAGATCTGAATGACTGCTGCCGTGTGGCATTCCATCATTAACTACCGATGGAAACATTTTATCCAGTCTCAACCGCTGTATCTCGTCCAGGATGTCCTGCTCTCTCTTTATTGCCCGCCGGTAGGATTTCAAGTATTCTTTCTTCTGTTCATTTTCTTCCTGAATTGTAATCTCTGTCGTTTCCATCGGTATCGCTCCCCTTTCACAAATTCTTCAAATCTGTATCACATATTGCTCACATTTTCTGGGTATATTATTACCTGTACAGAGCAAAGAGTAATTGCAAATAAAACTTTTTCTTTTTCATACTTTTAGCCGGGAGCTTTTGATAGTTCCCGGCCTCCTTCTTTTTATCGGCTCCATTCCTTTCCAGATCCTAAATCTTTTATCCTGGTTATCTTTAATCCCATGCGGTATGCCATTGCTCTGAGTATGCAATAATCTTTATATGTATGCTCTGGCATATGATCTGCTGCCTGAATTGCTTTGCTGGCTGTCGGATCCGGATAGCCTTCTTTGTTCTTTCCTGTCATTCTTATGTCCTCCCACATAATTTTAAAAACCAGTTTCTTCGCATTTCCCATTCGGTCCATATTGGATCCTGTTTTGCAATGGCTGTATCTATCACTTCTATTGCATATCTATGACCAATTGCATAATTTCCACAATAAGCTCCTGATACTGCACTTCCGGAACACTTCAGTCTTTCTGCTGCCTGTTTCAGCGTAACCGCCGGTTCTATAGTCTTTCCTGTCTTTATGTCTGTGATTTCATATAAATTCATTTCCTCTCCTCATAGAATCTGCATTCCTTGCAGTTCGTTCTGGCCGTAACATATTTGCCTTTGATGATGTGCATGTTTGGACAGGTGGGACGGGTGTATACTGCTACAGCTCCGATGTGTCCTGTACTATGTTTACATATTTCTGCTCTTTGTGCTATGTTCATATGTCCTCCTTAAATATATTCTTCAATCAGCCAGTGAAGTACCTCCAGCATACTCTTCTTTGTGATGCTGTTATGTGTAGGCATATCAATCACTTCCTGAATCGCTGTGATCTTGTCTTCTACTTCTGTTTCTTCGTTATGAATGTCTTTAAATATTGCACTTGCTTTTCCTATGTTCATTTATTTTTCCTCCAGATAGTTTTTTCCAAACGTCTTTACGAATTGTTCCCTGCTGCCACATTTCTCTTCAAATGCTCTCTGACCGATCCGTTGCAGGGTAATCCTGACTTCTTTGTTCCTGTGTGCAGATATCTCTGATGTTCTGTGGCATTCCGGGCAAAGATATACGGTTAAGCCATATTGCTCGGAGTATTTGCGGTTTGCACTGCCATAGATGTGATGGCGTTCTGTATAGCCTGTTTTTCCGCAGATGAAACACTGACCTTTTGCATCTCTGTCTATGATACTTTTGTGATGCTTCTTTCGTTTTTTTCTAATGGTTCCTTTTGGGAATAATAATCCTTCCTGATTCATATCCAGCATCCTTTCATTGACGGTACATCAAATTCTGTTCTCTGGAAGAATATCCCTATCCAGTATGTCTGAATATCTTTCTGCAGTTCTTCCAGTGTATCTTTTACAATCACGGTATCTGTTGGTTTGGTTAATTCAAATATTCTGCCTATGGATTTCGTCGGATAATCTTCCGGGTGTTCAAATACTGCAATGATCGGGAATCTGATGTCCTCTAAATTTATCTCCTGTATCGATGTGACGATCTTATCCATTCATTTCTCCTTGAAATATTCCAGTTAAAGTCTTCTACTGCTCTGGTGGCTGCCTGTTTCTTCAGCTCTGCCAGACCGCCCCAGGGTTTGCAAAGAAAATTATGGAACCGGCGACTACTGTAATGCATCCATCTCGGAGGATTCTGGCCGGTTACTTTTCTAAATAATTTCTTTTTCTGTCTGAGATTCATTTTTCTCCTTTCCCCTTCCTGTGATCTGACAGGCTCACACAGGAAGGATGTATCTATGTGAATTTTAGGGCACCCTTAATCTTCCCAGGGTCTTCCGTTATGGTCTACTTTTCCGTTTAACCATTCATTCCAGAAGACCGGATCCAGAAGTGTGTTGTATGTCTTGTTTGCAAACTGCCGCATAGCTCTTGCTATATACTCAGCTGTTCCATAAGCTGTTAACGTATCTATATACTCTTTTCTGGTCTTAGGTTCTGCTTCCGGTGGCTCTGATCCGGATTGCGTCGGCGCAATTTCCAATTCTTCCGGCACCATTTCGTTGACCTCACCGAAATGGTCTTCCTGCAATTCTGGTTTCAGGTTGCTTTCTGGCTGTTCTTCCGGTTCTGGCATATATTCCGGATGGTTTTCAATGCTGTCCTGACCTGGAATCTGTGGTTCCGGCTCTGGAAGTGCTGTTTCTTGATTTTTTTCTATGTTTTCCGGCTGAGATTCTGGTGTTTCAGAATGAACATCTACTTTAGGTTTTCCTGATACGGAGTCCTCTTTTTCTGGAACTGCTGTTTTTTGACCTTCTTCATGGTTATCCACAGTTTTTTTCACATTCTCCACCGATTCTGGCTGTTGCGCCGGCGCAATTTCCGGTTCAGGGTGAACATCATGTTTGGGTATCGGATTTGATACAGGTTTTGGCGTAGGTTTCGGAATCTCTTTTGGTGTTGGGTCGTGAGTTTCCTCTGGGATCCCGAAATAATTCTCATATGTTTTCGCTCCTGCTGCCGCTTCCGCAAATATCTCCTGTGTATATGTAAAAAACTGGTCCCAGGAGATATTCCTCATCTCTCCATTGAATATCTTGACTGTGATATCTTCCTGATGGAACATCAAGAAAACCGTTCCTTTTCGATAACTCATGCTGTCACCAGGGTTGACTATCTGTGCCATTTCCTTGATGTTTCCGGACTGGTATGCCTCACTGCTGTACAGGGCATTGAGGATTCCTGTCTTTTCCCGGAAGAATTCCTGGATCGTGGCGTGGAGCTTGTCCTCTGTACTCTGTGCAGATTTCCAATCTAAGAGATTCATCGGATTACTTTCATTTTCTTTGTTGAAGTCTTTTAACTCGCGGATGTCCTCTCTTTTATCCTCCGGATGGAAGATCTGCTGGTCTTCTTCCGGGAGCTGGAGCATTTCTACCAGGTTATTGAATTTGAATTCCCTATACTGTTTCTTAAGCTCTGGTGTATCTCCCGGAACGGAATATTTCTCATATACTTTCATGAAACGGCTGACTCCTGATGGATTCATGCCATATTCTGTTCTGGCAAATTCTGAAATGGTGTTGTAGCCATCGTGTTTGAAGGCTTGGGACTTATCAATCCTGGTCAGTTGCCATCCGATCCGCACAAAACTCTTTACGATCCCTCCTAGTTCCTGTTTGATTTCGTTTTTACTCTGGATGTAATCATCCATACTTAACTGCATATATTCCATAGTGTCCTCCTTATGCTATGCCTGCTGCCGGTACTTGAATCTTTATCTTCTTTTTCCGGATACTCCGTTTATACCGGTTCAGGACATCATTGATGGTCTCTTTATCCGGCTGTCGGTCATATTCTGAATAGAACTGGATGATATGGTCGTCCTTCAGGCTGATCTCTATGGTGTAGTAGGGCTTTTTCAGTTCTGATTTTTTTCGCAGGAACAGGATCCAGCTGACGCCATCTGCCATCTTTCTCATGTAGGTGTCACTGCTTCCCACGCAATGGTGAAGGGTTCTTCCCTCGTCCATCAATTCTTTACATGTCCCTGCCGGTATGATCATGTATTCCCGGTCTTCCCAGAAGTAGTCTTTCATGCCCGGAAGTCTTTCTTTTATCCGGTCATCCAGTTTCTTATATCCTTCCAGCCATTTATCATCCTTTCTCTGATTTCTCACTTCTACCAGCTGATCGTGCCTAGCCTTTAAATCCTTTGGAAATCTCACAATGTCGTCAGTGGTATCGTATCCTTCTTCTCTTGCCATACGCAGGTAGTCTCTCCATATGATCGTGAATTTACTTGGAGCTATTTTCTGTTTCTTCAGATAGTTGACCATCCGGTTTACGCTTTCAAGTTCATTAAGGATATCCTGGCAGTCACTTATTTTTAAATTCTTTCCGGCAATCCATTCCAAGCTTTCCTGTGTAATCCGGATGTCATTGTCCTGTTCGTACCTGAGCCATCCCAGAATGGCGGCTCCACCGTTTATCGTTTTCAGCCTGTTTAAGTGGTTTCCGTCCAGCATTAGTGCTTCCTTGAGATTCCTTCCGTTTCTGTTGATCTCTACCCAGTGACCATTTACGATATCTGCTGCCAGTCTTGTCAGACCGGCTTTTGTCAGATATTCCAGATAAGGGTGGTTGTGGAAGGATATGATATAGATGTTTACGTTGAATTTCATGCCTGCATTTGCAAGGATATCCATTCCGCTGTGTTCCAGTCCTCCGGCTTTTAACACTTCCGGAAGATTTCCGGGATACAGGTATGACGGAACGAATCTCTTTCCATGCGGTTTATCCCAGAACTCCTGTGAAAATTCATCTGCTTCCGGAATTGTGCCGTACCACACTTTCCCCCAGGTTTCCTTTAGTGGCATGATGGCCCTGATCCTCTCAGATAGCTTTATTTCTTTCTTCCCTGCTGTCCATCTGCAGACTGCCCGGAACTGACGCTCCACCCACTTTTTGCCATATTGCTGCAAGATGGTTACCATGGCTTTGGCTGTCTTTTCCTCCTGTCTGCTGTTTGTCGTTACCGGTGCCTTGCATTTCGGGCATATGGTTTTTTCTCCATGCTTCCATCCACTCTTTCTCCAGCCGGCATAACCGCAGGCGGTACAGCTGAATACAGTCCGTTTCTCTTCTTTCTTAAAAAACAGGATGTTTCCCGGAAATAGTTTATCTTCTACCCACTTCTCTGCTTCCTCCGGCACACAGGGGACTTCTGCCATCATTTCATTGATTCTTTCCTGCTTCCGGATGTATGCCATGTCTCTTTTTGTTTCATTCACCGTGGTCTCATAGCTGTCGATACTGTAGGTATCCAGAAAGTCATAGACCCTGTCTTTATCTTCCCGTGCAGCCCACTTCATATCCGGAGCGCTGTGATAAAAATCGTTTTTCAAAACCGGCTGTCCCATACAAAGTCTGAGTACATTTTCGAGTCTGCAGGTTGTCCATGTTTCATTTACCCATGTACTGTGGTTCTCTTTATCTGCGAAATACCGGGCTTTCAGTTCTCCTTTTACGAACAGGCTGATTTCTACTGCCCGCTCCCCATCCGCTTCAAGAAGTTGGCTTGCAGCAATCACACTGTCGGAGTCTTTTACTTTTGGGACTGTGCATGGGATGCAGCGTAATAATTTTGTCCGTTTCACGCCTTTGCTCCTCCCATGTAGTAATCCCGGATCAGTTCCTTGGCTTTTGCCATGCCGGGAACTCCAAATGTCACCTTGCCGGCACTGACTCCTGCTGCCTTTGTGATCGCTTTATCTACCGTGATCTGGTTTTTAAAAGAATATTCCAACAGAACCGTCATGCATCCCTGCAGAGTCTTTCCTTTCTTGCGAACCTGGTGGGCGATCATCTCGTTCTCCATACAGAGTCCCTTGATGTACTCTACCCAGTCCAGCATCAGTTCCTTAGGTTTTAATTTCATGCATTCCACATCGATCTTACCAATAGCTGCAGATGTGGAATCGCAGAGGGATGGGATGGCTTCTTCCAGATACATCTCTACATAATCATCCGGAATGCCGTTTTCCTTTGCCAGTTCTTTTAAGCTGTCCAGATCTCCTTCCTGCAGAAGATTGGCTGCCAGTTCATTGATCTCTGTGTATGAATTCATTTCTCCAAATTTATCAAACATTGTGTTCTCCTCTCCTTGTGTTAAAATTCCGTCTGGAATCTTACTGCATGACCGCTGAGCTGTTTATCTATCTCCTGCCAGAGGTCTGCATTTTTTAATTCCCGGTCCCCGCTTCTTTTCCATCCGTTTGTCTTCCATACGTTAAGGTTCTTATGACCATTTGCAAGATATTGGCAGGTTGTATGGATTGTAATCAGGGACGGTCTGCGTATTCTTTTCAGGGCAGCGATCAGTCCCAGCATGACAAGGCGGTGTGGTGTGGTATCTTCTGCTTCTTCTCTGCCGCTGATCGGATTCCCCGGACCTTTGGGGAAATCCTGACTGGCAATGATGTATACGCACCTTCCTTTCTTTATCCTTGCGCTTTTGTCACTGACAATAAGGGAAATATCTACTCTTGCCATTTTCTGGTCCATCTTCAAATCCTCCTGTCTATCTTTACAAGTGTGTAATGGCGGTATGCGTATCCTGTCACAGGATTGATTCCTTTTTTGATGGAATCCGGATCCACATAGTAACCTTTGGGGGCTTTGGGTTCTCTGACTACTCCATCTTTGTCTATCAGGGAACGTCTTTTTATTTCTTTTCTGGCCGGTTCTTTGCGGATCAGATTTCTGGACGGATGATATGCTTTTGCTTTTTCCGGTTCCCATTCCTGTAAGGGTGTTGCTATGTACTCTGCCAGATCTCCGTTCTTCAGGTCGTATACCACCTTCATGTTCGGATTCCCATGTGTCCAGAGTTCCCTGACAATCTTTTCTGTCCTGGTCTCTGTATTTGATTCGGCATTTAAGAGGATATGGATGTGGATCGCACCCCTCTTTCCTATCTGTGGTCTCCAGATATACTTTAAGGTCCAGCCATATTTCCGGTATCTGGTCTGAAGCTGCCTTATGAATTTCTGCATATGCTTTATCATCTCTTCCCAGCTTACCCTCTTGTCTTTCTGGTAGGTGAGTGTGATCCAGCTGTCTCCGGTTGTGAAGTTCCACTTTACCAGTCTCCTGAGTTCTCTCACCCTCTTCCACTGATTCTGCCTTATGATATCTTCCGGGGTGGGTTCCTTCTTCGGCTCCCTCTTCTGCCCCCTTGCACCATATCTTCCTGTATGCTTTTCCTCTACCTCTAAGGTTTCCCCACAATCCCATGTATCTCTTATGTATCCACACTTCATATGTCACCCCGGTGTCGTAAGTTTAATACCCTTAATCAAGCCCTGAAGGGACTTCCCTGTCCCCTGAAAAAGGTTAAAAATATAGCAGGTTTTCTCCTGCTTAAATCTTGACTTTTCGCCACCTGGATGTTATATTTTTTACAGGTTTGATATCCAAGTGGCAAAAAGTCACCCTGGCTCATGTATTTGCGTTACATGAGTCTTTTTTATTCTATGTGTTCGATCGGTCCGTAGAGGCCCTCCATTTCTTTTGCTCTCCGATGTGCTTCTTCCATAGTTCCTACGTAACTTGCAAGTGTCTTGTTTCTGAACCTGACAATTCGGATGGTTCGCTGCTGATCCGAAGGAATTTTTACCGATTCTTTGGTTCTTCTGGAAATCCGTTCTACTTCCCTCATTCTTTCTTCTTCAGTCATTCTGTTCTCTCCCCGATCAGACTTTTGAGATACTGAATGCATTCTTCCGACCATTCTTCTATATACTCATTGTCTTTAAAAGCAAATACCTTTGTTTTTGTTATGATCGTTAATGTTTTTGTGTTTGTGTCATAGTTGTATGCCACATAAATATTCTTTTCTTCAGCTTTGAGTACAAGCTCCAGAATCTCTCTTATTTTGTCTCTGAACATGTTTCTTCCTCCTGAACTCTTCTAAGCTGATCTACCGCCCAGTATGCGGATATCCCAAAAAGGATGTTAAACCAGACTGGGATGTCTACATATTTCCCTGCAAGGATGCAGAGGGCTATAATTATGTACTGTTTCATAATGCTTGTCCTTCTTTCTCCGCCTTAACCGGCGGCTTTTCTTTCATAGTTCATGCTCAGAAGAAGTTCATCCTGTCTCTGGATGAGCAGGCATTTGATTTCTTCTTCTGACATATCACTGGCTTTGTGCTGAATTCCATTAATACGGATATTTCTTGTTACCAGTTTTAATTCTGACATCTTCCTCACCTCTTCTTTATGGTATGGGAAATGATATATATGGGTTACTGTTTATAAAAAATTAATGACTTTGTCGAACGACTTTCGTTGACTACAGTCTTGTTTACTCTTATTCTGTATGTACAGGGTACTGGGAATACCCGAGTACATACAGAAAGGAGAATATTTATGGAAAAGAAATATCGCGCAACTGGTTTCTGTCCAAAAGCAAGTAAAGACATTGAAGTATCTGTTACTTATATCTTCAATACCAATTGCTGGGAAAAAGGTATAAGTGAACCACCCTGCTCATCTCCATGTGAAGATGAATGTCCTATTCTTGCTTCTGCTCCAGATGAATTAAAGAACATCTAAACCAGTTCTATTCCATTCTCCCTGCAAAGCTCTATCATTTTATCTTTTGGAATTACGTTTGATTCAATCAGTCTACTAACCGATATGTATTGTCCATTATATGGTTCCGGCAATGCAGGGAGTATTTTTGCATCCAGAGTAACATTGGTTGCTTTTAAATCAATCTGTAAAACAGGGAGTCCCTTATTTTCTTTGTAACTCTGTGAAAATCTTATTCCTGCAACACCTGTTAACTCTTTTCCATCAACAAAGACTTTTGTATTCTGGATTCCATCTGTCTGAATCAGAATCTGTGGTTTTCTTGTATTTTCCATCTATTTTTCCTCCTGTTTCTGAATGATACTAAATTCTCCTAAAACGCTTCCTACGCAATCAAGAATAATTTTTGCTTCATCGTAGGATAATCCTGATTCAGCGAATTTGTTTATTATTTCTGAAACAAGTTCTCCTATCTTTTCCCCTGATAAAACTTTTCCATTATTTAATCCAATACTTTGAAATGCTATTTCAGATCACCTCTTTCTGGATATCCACCCATTGACTTTTCTTTATGTTTCTCCTATTCTTGTATTACAGGGTAGTGACGTACCTGAGTAATGTAGAAAGGAGAAAATTTTATGGATTTATCAACAAAAGTAAATATTGTACTCTCTGTGCTTTCCTTTATTTTGGCTGCCATTTCCATTGTTACTGTTGTAATAACTTTACGTCAGAATAATAAAATGATTGAAAATTCCAGTAGACCTTATGTATGCGTTTATTTTGATTACATGCAATGTGGGGAACCAACTGGCTATTTTGTTGTTAAAAATTTTGGTGCATCTTCCGCTTTTATTGATTCACTTACATATAATGATGTTATACAAAATCATCCAAAATCGCTTGCGGATATTTCGACTATCTTTGATGGTCTTTCTGGAAATTCAATAGCACCCGGTCAAAAATTTCTCGCACCATTCAAGCTCTATGAATATAGGGGCGGTGCTGCAATTTTTGACATTCATTATCATTCTGGTAGGAAACATTACTCAGAGCATTTTGAAATAGCCGTTGATAATTACGGAAAATTAGTAAAACCTCGTTTAGTAAACAAGGAATATCATGCTATTTCATATCCATTACAGGAAATTTCTGAGCGACTTATGTGATCAGTCCGAAATCAATCATTATCTTGGCCAGTGCGCAAATTATCCATGCGATTAGTACTGGCCAGAATAATTTCATACAAATTTTTAATATCTTTTCTTCTATCTGTCTCACCTCTTTCTGGGTATCCAAATTATTTTTCATGTGATGCTTAACTGATATTTGTTTTTATGTTGGTGTTTTACTTTGATTTTCTTTTTTCTCTTTTTCTTAGAAAATTTTTTCTTCTTCCCGGTAAAATGATTGAAATTATTTGGTGTACTCATTGACTTTTCCCCATTACTCTCCTATTCTTGTATTACAGGCACTGGCATACCTAATATATAAGAAAGAAGGCTGATTCCATGCAATTAACTCCTGATTGTATACGTGATGTTTTACTTGAACTTGAAACATTCCATATTGGCGTATACAAAGTCGATTCATTTCAAAACTGTCTCTTGCACTATAGCAGTGAGCAAATACTTTATACTCTTATCAAGCTTTATGAAGGAGCATATATCAACGCTCAACTTATACGTTCTTCTGATGGACAATTGATTACATTTCGAGTTTATGATATGACTTTTCAAGGACATGAATTTCTTGAAAAAATCAGGTCTGATACCGTATGGAATCAGAAATTAAAACCTGTTTTTACAACTATCGGTTCCATGTCTCTCGAAGTAATATCCAGCGTAGCAAATAGTGCTATAACGTCTCTTGTCCTAGCAAAGCTGGGCTTATAACTTAAAAAGTTTCTTTGCTGCAAAACGGGTACATTCTTCTAAATCCTGATCATTCGGAAGTTTGTATCCGCTTTTTTCAATGTAATATAGAAGAGCTGCGCAAGAAATACTTCTCGTTAACCACCCAACCGCACATATTATAGTTGTTGCAATGAAAACTCCGGTTATCACTTTTTATCTCACCTCTTTCTGGATATCCAAATTATTCTGTTGAGCTTTTCTCAACTAAATGAGTAAAAAAATAAGAATGAATATCGGAAAAAGGAATTTCTAATGCAACTATCGCACTTTCCATTTCATCCTGTCCCCAATCCACTACATTATTTAATTTATTGCTGACAGATACTTCTGATAATCCAATATTCCTTGAAAATTCAGCTTGCGTGCCAAATTTTTCTCTTATACGCCCACGTAATTTTCTGTAATCGTAAGGCATTTTCTTTCACCTCCTACAGTTGAGTTTTTCTCAACTATCTGTATGATAGCATTGCCTCATAAATATGTCAATGGTATTTTTAAGTTTTTCTCAATTTTCATAAATAATCATTGATATTTTCTCAACTCTGCTTTATAATTCTATTAAAGAAATCTTTAAGGAGGATTTGCTTTGAACAAGGTTGATATAAAAGAAAGAATAAAACAAGGTTTGGAGATTCGTGAAATTACTCAAACCCAGTTAGCAGCTAGAGCCAATATTGATAAGGGACAACTTAGTTCCTATATATCAGGGAAGTATAAGCCTCGCCAGAATAATATAGATGCTCTTGCCGCAGCATTAAATGTAAACGAAGCCTGGCTTATGGGTTTTGATGTTCCCATGGAAAGAGTTTCAAATAATGTAGAAACAGATCAGTTAGTTTCCAAATCTGTAGAATGTAAGGAAATCCTTGAAATATGTGAACAGTTATCTACACATAATCAAAGAAAGGTACTCACTTATTCAAAGAACCTCCTCTCCACTCAGCAGATGGAAGAAGATCTTCTTGCCGCCCATGCCCGAACAGACGTTGAGCAAACACCCGAATGTGTTCAGCATGATCTGAATATTATGAATGATGATTCAAAATGGGAGGAATGATATGGCATTAGATATATTGGAATTGCGTAAACTATGTATACCTAAAAACATTCGTATTACACTCCATGCAGCTAAAAGGCTGGAACAGCGCGGGATATTCTTAAAAGATGTAATATCCTGTATTATGAATGGAGAAATCATCGAACAATATCCAGATGATTATCCTTATCCCAGTTGTTTAATTCTGGGGATGAGTATCGAAGATAAATATCTTCATGTAGTCATCGGAAATCACGAATCGGATTTGTTCCTTATAACAGCTTATTTCCCAAGTTTTGATAAATGGGAATCTGATTTCAAGACCAGAAAGGAGAATGCATAATGACTTGTTTTTACTGCAAAGGTAATATTGAATCTTCTACAACAACTTACATGACTGATTATCAGGGATGCTATATCATTATCAAGAACGTTCCTTGCGAAAAGTGTTCTCAATGTGGGGAAGAATACTTAAATGGTGAAACACTTGAACGAATCGAAGAAATTATTCAAAAAGTTAAAGGGATGCTGACTGAAATTGCAGTTGTTGACTACAAACAAACAGCTTAAAGAGAACCGTTTTATTTTAATTGCTAAAGGGGTGATCCCAATTGAATTACGAACAATTACTGACTGCTGCCGATCAGGAAGGATTGTGCGTCAAAGAGCAGCCGCTTACCGGGCATGACGGCCTGATCCGCGGCAGTCGCATAGCGATCCGAAAGGATATAGAAACACAAGCAGAAAAATCTTGTGTGCTTGCCGAAGAAATCGGGCATTATCGCACCAGCTCCGGAAACATTTTAGACCAGAATAAGGTAGAAAGCCGAAAGCAGGAATATCGAGCTCGGCTTTATGGGTATAATCTAAAGATTGGGCTTGCCGGTCTGATCAGGGCTTATGAAGCAGGATGCGGGAATCTTTATGAGATGGCTGAATATCTGGATGCTACGGAAGAATATTTGGAGGAGGCTATTGATTGCTACAAGTCAAAGTACGGATTATGTACATCTATCGATAATTACATAATTTATTTCGAGCCATTAGCAGTGATAAAGCTAATTTCTATTGAATAGTCAAAATAGCCTACACATCTTTATAAAGAAGATATTTCATCATTCTCTTCATTGTACTTGTTTATTACGTTTTATAGTAGTAAAATGATTTATCATACAAGTTTTCACATATATTAATGAATTAATTCGCTTTGGCGTTTTAATAAAATATTCCATTCAGGAGGATCAAAAGATGAAAAAGAGAATTTTTGCCATCCTATTAGCTGGCACGCTTGTCTTATCTTCTTCACCACCTGTATTTGCAGATGAAAAAGATGATAAGATTGAACAACTCGAAGCTCAAATCTCAGAAATGCAAAAAACAATAGATGAGCTTCAAAAACAACTTGACGAGGCTTCATCCGGAGCCAAATCTACTTCCCAAGATACATATAAAATTGGAGAATCATATGTAGTAGAGGGACAGTGGAAAATTACAGTTGACTCTGTTGAGACAACTGATGATCGCAATGAATACAGCGATAAAAATCCAGTTGCTGTTTATCTTGTAACATATACTTATGAAAATCTTGGCTATGACGATGATATCATGAATGGATTGTACATAAGTCTGGACGATGGAATTGTTGACAGCGCTGGAAAAATGGGATATTCATATCCTGGAGACATCTCAATGTATCCACAAGAAACGCCTGTTGGAGCCTCCTGTCAGGCTCAGGCATGCATCGGTGTTGATAATGCCGGAAGTTTCAAAATTAACTTTTATAATTACGACAGCAATAATCAAAAGCAATCAGCTGTTTTTGAAATTGATGTTTAATTTAACACGGAGGGGATAAAATGAAAACTTGGAAATTAGTATCTGGAATCTTATCAATTGTATTGTTCTTTATGGTTGCATTTCAGTCATGCGCTGCTGGCCTTAGTAATTCTTTAAGTGAAACAGGTGAAGTAAGCGGATCTGCCGGAATCATCGTTGCTATCATGCTTCTTGCTGGAGGCATTGTATCTATTGCAACTCGCAAAGGCAGTAAAGGCGGAAACATTGCTCTTATCGTATTATTCGGTATTGCTACTTTCTTCGGATACACATTAGCAGGAAGTTTCTCTGATTTAAAAATCTGGGCAACTTGGTGTTTAGTCAATGTTATTTTAGCAATTGTATCTCTTGTAAAACAAAAATAATAAACAAAAAATCGCCCCTGTGTTACCAGCACAAGGACGGTGATCAGGATCTCCGAAGAGATACCCCTATTAACAAAGATATTATATCATCTTCGGAGCAGTTACACAAGTCGAACATTTGTATATATGTGATCATATCAATGGATTAACGAAAGGAGTTTTCATTATGCCATTACCCAAAGAACGGATTTATACAATAGATGAC
>OLNT01000239.1_pt1 | contig 37719 bp, 29 predicted proteins | sample 1672641 | NCBI WGS metagenome assembly OLNT01 (sample SAMEA3136708, study PRJEB25190) | human gut metagenome
AAAACTATTTTAAATAAAAGGAGGCTATTCATATGTTTGTAGGAAGAGAACAAGAGCTGGCATCGTTAGAGGAATTTTATGCCAAAGACGGCATTGGCATGACCGTTATCTATGGGCGAAGACGTATTGGAAAGTCTACTCTTATTACCGAATTCGTCAAAGATAAAAAAACTGTATTTTATACGGCAACAAAAATCGGAAAAGCCAGAAATCTGGAGCTATTTTCCAAACAAGTGTTAGATTTATTCATGCCCGGAATTGAAAACATCAGTTTTAACAGTATAGAAGCTGTTTTTGATTTTATTGATAAAAATATAGCTAATGATAAGATAGTACTTGTAATAGATGAATTGCCATACTGGGCTGAAAAAGATGACTCTCTTTTATCTATTCTGCAGAAATATATAGATACGATTTGGAATGACAAAAATCTGAAAATAATTTTATGTGGTTCAGCATTAAGCTTTATGGAAAATAAAGTGCTCAGTGAAAAAAGTCCTTTATTTGGAAGACGTGATTCACAGATAAAATTAGAATCATTTAATTATTTAGATTCAGCCAAATTTGTTCCTAACTATTCAAACGAAGATAAAGCAATCTGCTATGGCATTACTGGCGGTGTTGCAAAATATCTTTCCATGATCGATCCGAAAAAAAACATTGACGAGAACATTATAAGATTATTTTTCAGGACAGATGGTTATTTATATGATGAAACCAGAAACTTACTGACACAGGAATTTTCTGATATATCACTCGTAAATAATATTGTGGAACAGATTGCCTCCGGAGTAAATACACTTAATACCATTTCCGGAAAAATTAACGAGAAAGAGCCAACTGTCTTATACTCATTAGAAAAATTAATCAGTGTTGGGTTAATTGAAAAAAAGAAATGTATCACAGAGGAAAAAAACAAAAAGAAAACTCAATATGTTCTAAAAGATTATATGTTCAAATTCTGGTACGAATTTATCCCAAAAGCAACCAGTGTAATTGAAATGGGACAAGGTGCACTTTATTATCAAAAAGCTGTCAAACCATTCTTACATTCATTTATGGGTTCTGTATTTGAAGAAATGTGCCGATACTATACTCTGAATCAGGGAATAGTCGGTGCATATGGTTGTTTCGTTACTTCAGTCGGAACCTGGTGGGGTGTAGAAAATATTACAGATAAAAACGGTTATATACGAGCACAATCTGCCGATATAGATATCGTTGCCTTATCTGATATAGATAAAAAAGCAGTTATTGGCGAATGTAAGTTCAAAAACGAAAAAATTGACAAGGGTATTTATGAAACCTTGGTCAGAAGAGGAACTCTTATATCCAATAAATACAAAATTTCAAAATATATTTTCTTTTCTCTATCAGGATATACAGATTGGTTCAACTCATTATCTGATGAAGATGTTTTGCTGCTTACATTAGATTCACTTTATAGGTGAACAATTGATGCAGGGGGAGTATCCCAAAGTTTGTGTAAACCTTCAAACTGATGTAAGATAGAATTACTCAGTTTGGAGGTTTATTTTATGGCAAGAAAAAAGGATTCACCACAAAAAGCAGCGCTTAGAGAACTCATGGGAAACTACCTGAAAGAAAACAATGTAAAAGTAAAAGATGGAACAGATGTTAATTCCATTATGCGGGATATGATGTCTATCATTTTGGAAGGCGCCCTTGATCAGGAACTGGATGAAGAACTGGGATATTCCAAATATGATTATCGCTGTTTCACTTTTATTAATTTTCTTTTTTCACGTTTTCAATGCTGATTGCAAAATCATACTCCACCATTCGGATCACCATTTTCTAGTCACCTGTACTCTGGCATTCGAAATGATAACCTTTTTTCCAATTCTGAAGTATGAATCAGTAATTTTTTCACCATTCAGCGTCTGGTGTTCATTTCGTAGCTGTTCCAACGGAACATCAAGTGGATAATTTGTTCCAAATATCTCATTGAGCACTGGCACAATCAGCTCCGGCATCTTCTGTAAATGAAAGTAACCCTGCAAATATTTCATCCAGCATATTTTTCAGGCTTAAGGTTTCCACCTGCCTCTCCCTTTTGTTCTATTTTAGCATATCCATATATAGAACTCTATGCATTATTACAAATTCTCTTCTACTTCTCCTACTGCAGGAAGATACTCCACAGACAGATCGTCGGCAATGACAGCAGCGTGGAAAAAATAACCATCTTCGTTGCAAACGGAGAATCGACCTGATATTTCTCTGCGAGGATACTGGTTGTCGCACCCGCCGGCATTGCTGCCAGAAGCACACAAAGACCAAGAACTGTTTTATTCAATGGAAGAAAACTACATATAATATAAACGACCACCGGAATAACGACCAGTCTGTGAACCGTATATTTCACGACTGTCCAGTCCCAGAAATCTTTGAGATCGATGTCAGCCAGGATCATGCCAATGACCATCATGGACATAGCAGTGTTGCAGTTTCCGACTGCCGTTACTGCACCGTCAAGTCCAAGTGGCAGTGGAAGTCCCGTAACCATCAGAATAATTCCAAGAACACATGCCAGAATACACGGATGGGTTACGACTTTTTTCAGTGTTTTCATCTTATCACTGCTTCCGGAAAAAACAGCCAACCCGGAGGACCACATCATGATTCTCTGTGGAATCAGATAAACACTGGCAAGCACCAGACCTTCTGCGCCATAAATTCCCTCTGCGATCGGATTTCCAAGAAATCCTGCATTCGAGCAGATGGTTCCATACTGTAGACATTTATATCGTCCCTCCGGTTCTTTGCGGAACATCACTTTTCCATAAATCACACAGAATACCTGGATGCCTATGGATATAAGAAGGATTTCCAGATATTTCATAAAATTTCCATCTGCCGCACTCTGCGTAAATGCATGAAGAATGTTACACGGCAGGATCAGATAAATAACAAGGTCATTGATGTTTTTTTGCCCCTGTGGTCCGATGATATGTATTTTTTTCATCAAAAATCCTACAGCTACGAGGAGAAAGATCGTGAGCTGTAATGTAAGAAGTGTTTTCATAATATTCTACTTTCCGCGTGTTTCCTTCCTTCGAAACACCTGCTTCCTTTCTTCTTAATTCATTTTCATCCTCATCATTTCAAATCATACTTTAGTGTAGCACATTGTTGAAATCCCCGCAAGAAGGCCAGTTGTACAGAGTTGTATACAATAATCTGCGAACGATTCCGTTTATATTTAATACATTACTCCACCCATACGTTTCAAAAGAGATCACCCTCCAGCAGCGAAATCCATGGACGAATCAGAAGATCCGATGATCTGGAGATTTGACGGAAGGAGATACCTGACCATCCAAATGAGGTCGGATATCTCCTTTTTGTACAATCTTCTTATTGACGTTCTTCTTATTTATATGCTACAATCTGTGTCTGTAAACAACGATTTTGTTCTTTCATGTTTACAACCATTTTAATTTCCAAAACATAGTGTGGATTTTTCTGGTCCAACCATTTTTCGCCACACAATTACCCATTGCGGTAGTTGTGCGGCGTTTTTTTATGTCTGCTCCGCCGATACAGATTTTTCAGAAATACCGGCACTTGCAGATGTTTTTATTTGAAAGGAGTTTCTATGAACGACACATTTATGAAAGAAAAGCCGGTCTTTCCGCTGATCATGTCCATGGCCCTGCCAATGGTCATTTCGATGCTCGTAAATTCTCTGTACAATATCGTGGACAGTTTCTTTGTCGCACAGATCAGTGAAAATGCCATGACCGCGCTGTCGCTTGTTTTTCCTGTCCAAAACTTCGCCAATGCGATTGCGATTGGTTTTGGAATTGGTATCAGTTCACAGATTGCCATCTGTCTTGGTGCCGGAAACAGAGAGACTGCCAGCAAAGCAGCCACACACGGGCTTGCATTGTCCGGTCTGCATGGTGTAATTCTGACAATCGGTTGTATCCTTGTGATGCCTGGATTTCTGGCACTTTTTACTGGTGATGCAGATGTCATTGACCTTGGAATCCGTTATTCTACAATTGTTTTTCTGTTTGCAACGATAAATACGCTTAACCTTGCTTACGAAAAGATCTTCCAGGGCGTTGGCAAAATGAAGATTACGATGATCGGGCTTCTGGTCGGCTGTGTTTCCAATATCATTCTTGATCCGCTGCTGATCTTTGGCCTTGGTCCGTTCCCGGCACTGGGTATTGAAGGCGCTGCACTGGCAACCGGACTTGGTCAGGTATTCAATCTTGTTTTCTATCTGATCATTTACAAAATGCAGCCAATCCAGGTAAAACTCAGCCGCAGACATCTCCATCCGGACATGGCTCTGGCAGCAAGATTATACTCTGTCGGTATCCCGGGAGCACTGAATCTTGCACTTCCTTCTGTCCTGGTTTCTGCACTGAATGGACTTCTGGCAGCCTATTCCCAGAGTTATGTGGTGATTCTGGGAATTTACTACAAACTGCAGACTTTCCTGTATCTTCCGGCAAGCGGGATTGTACAGGGCATGCGCCCGGTCATCGGATACAACTATGGTGCCGGTGAACATAAACGTGTAAAAAAAATCTACTTCGTCACACTTGGCATGAGTGGTGTGATCATGTTGATCGGAACAATCATCTGCCTGACAATTCCGGGACAGCTGATCGGCATGTTTACCACAAATCCTCAAACAATTGCCGCAGGCAAAACAGCACTCCGAATCATCTGTGCAGGTTTCCTGATCTCTTCTGTATCCGTCACAGCATGTGGTGCACTGGAGGGACTTGGCAGAGGAACTGCCTCATTGATCGTCTCTCTCTGCAGGTACCTGGTCATTATCCTTCCGGCCGCTTTTATTTTGAGTCATTTCTTCGGAGCCGTCGGAGTATGGAACGCTTTCTGGATTGCGGAAGCGCTGACCGCCGGGGTATCCTTGCTTATCAGCAAGAGGGTTATCGGGGTATAATTCCCTGATATCCCTCTTTTTTTATATTTCCCCTTGACACATACCCTCATGGGGTATATATTACAAGTATAGTAAATATACCCCTGTGGGGTATGCAATTCAGGAATGCCATCGACATTCTTGCTGCGAGGTGGGAGTCATCTCACATCTGATATAATAAATCTCGAACGAAAGGAAGTTTGCTTATGGATCATAATAACTTTAATGCCAGTTCCTCTACAAAGACAGAAGAAATTATAAAGGAACAAGCAGCTACTCAGGAAAAATCTTGTTGCAGCAATGATAATGCCACCCCATCCGCTCCTGCCTGCTGCTGTACCAGGCACACCGACCGTTCAGAAGCTGACCGCAAGAAACTCATCAACCGTCTGAAACGTATCGAAGGGCAGATCCGGGGAATCATAGGAATGTTGGAAAACGATGCTTACTGCAACGATATCCTCATTCAGTCAGCCGCCGTTAATGCCGCCGTCAATTCTTTTAACAAAGAACTTCTCGCGAATCATATCCGTACCTGTGTGGCTCGTGATATCCGCGAAGGTAAAGATGAAACCATCGATGAGCTGGTTGCAACTCTGCAGAAGCTAATGAAATAGGAGGTAATACAATGGAACAATACAACGTCACCGGCATGAGCTGCGCTGCCTGCAGTTCCCGTGTGGAGAAGGCCGTATCCAAAGTGCCGGGAGTTACATCCTGCTCGGTCAGCCTTCTGACAAATTCTATGGGAGTTGAAGGAACCGCATCCTCTCATGACATCATCACTGCCGTAGAGCAGGCAGGTTACGGCGCATCACTCAAGAGTGCAAATAAAGAACAGGTTTCCATGTCTGAAGCCGAGGAAGCCCTGGAAGATCACGAGACACCGGTTCTCAAACGCCGCCTGATCGCTTCCATCGGATTTTTACTCGTTCTGATGTACTTCTCCATGGGACACATGATGTGGGGCTGGCCACTCCCGGCATTTTTTAACGATAACCACGTTGCCATGGGACTTGTCCAGCTTCTGCTTGCCGGAATCGTCATGGTCATCAACCAGAAATTCTTCATCAGCGGATTTAAGAGTCTGTGGCACCGTGCCCCCAATATGGACACACTGGTTGCACTCGGCTCCATGGCCTCATTTATATGGAGTGTCTACGCACTTTTTGCCATGACAAGAGCACAGGTAGACGGTGATTCCGCTGCCGTTATGAACTACATGATGGAATTTTATTTCGAGTCTGCCGCAATGATCCTGACGCTGATCACTGTTGGAAAAATGCTCGAAGCACGTTCCAAGGGAAAAACGACCGATGCTCTTAAGAGCCTCATGAAACTTGCCCCCAAAACCGCCATTGTTCTTAGAAGCGATCAGGAAGTAACCGTTCCGATCGAACAGGTTCACAAGGGTGATATCTTTGTCGTACGTCCTGGTGAAAATATCCCGGTCGATGGTGTGATCGTTGAAGGAACCAGCGCCGTCAATGAATCTGCACTTACCGGCGAAAGCATCCCTGTTGACAAAGCAGCCGGAGATCTTGTTTCCGCCGCAACCGTCAACCAGTCCGGATTTATCAAATGCGAAGCAACCCGTGTCGGCGAAGACACCACACTCTCTCAGATCATCAAAATGGTAAGTGATGCTGCCGCTACCAAAGCTCCGATCGCCAAGATTGCAGACCGTGTTTCCGGTATTTTTGTTCCGGCAGTTATTACGATTGCAATCGTTACCACGATCATCTGGCTTCTGACCGGACATGAATTTGGCTATGCTCTTGCCCGCGGTATCTCCGTTCTCGTTATCAGTTGTCCATGTGCTCTCGGACTTGCCACTCCGGTAGCGATCATGGTCGGCAACGGAATGGGGGCCAGAAATGGTATCCTGTTCAAAACTGCCGTTTCTCTCGAAGAGGCCGGCAAGGTTCAGATCGTTGCCCTGGACAAGACCGGTACGATCACCAGCGGCCAGCCGGAAGTTACTGATCTGCTCCCTGCAGAAGGGATCTCCGAACAGGAACTCCTCACCATGGCATTTGCCCTGGAGAAAAAAAGTGAACATCCGCTCGCGAAAGCGATTCTCAAACATGCTGAAGAACAACATTTTACAGCGCCGGAGGTTACTGATTTCCATGCCCTTCCCGGAAACGGACTCTCTGCAGTGCTCGAACAGGAAACTCTGATCGGTGGAAGCATGAAATTCATCAGCAGCCAGGTAAACGTTCCTGCCACCCTTTCCCAGAAGGCAGAAAAACTTGCAGAAGAAGGAAAAACGCCCCTGCTTTTTGCCCGGAATGGTAAACTGGTCGGCATTATCGCTGTTGCCGATGTTATCAAAGAAGACAGCCCACAGGCGGTCAAAGAACTCCAGAATATGGGAATCCGTGTTGTCATGCTGACCGGTGATAATGAACGCACCGCAAGAGCGATCGGTGCACAGGCCGGTGTTGATGATGTCATCGCAGGTGTTCTCCCGGATGGCAAAGAAAGTGTGATCCGTTCACTCAGGGAACAGGGCAAAGTAGCCATGGTCGGTGACGGAATCAACGATGCCCCTGCACTTACCCGCGCAGATATCGGAATCGCGATCGGTGCCGGAACTGATATCGCGATCGATGCCGCTGATGTCGTTCTGATGAAGAGTCGTTTAAGCGATGTTCCTGCTGCAGTACGTCTCAGCCGTGCAACCCTGAAAAATATCCACGAAAATCTTTTCTGGGCATTTTTCTACAATGTGATCGGCATTCCACTGGCTGCCGGTGTATGGATCCCGATTTTCGGATGGACATTGAATCCGATGTTCGGTGCCGCCGCAATGAGTCTTTCCAGCTTCTGCGTTGTCACCAATGCCCTTCGTCTGAACCTGTTTAAGATCCACGACACAAAAAAGGACAAAAAAATTAAACAAGCTACTTCCATTGAAGTAAAAAATGATTATAATAAAAAAGAAAAGGAGCAAAAAACTATGGTAAAAGTTACAGTTAATGTTGAGGGAATGATGTGCGGACATTGCGAAGCACATGTAAACGAAGCTATTAAGAAAGCATTCGGCGTTGAAGACGTTGTATCTTCTCACGAAAATAACACAACCGTTTTCACAGCACCGGAAAAGGTTGATGAGGACAAGATCCGTCAGACGATCAAAGATGCCGGATACGAAGTAACCGGAATTACACAGGAATAAAAGGAAGCTATGAACAACACACAGGATAAAAAAAAACCAGAAGAAATCCATAACCTGCACTATTATATCGATCACATTCGATATGATATAACCAATCTTATTAAATGGCTGGTTCTGGCAGTACTGACCGGACTGAGCGTAGGCTTCATCAGCAGCCTTTTTGCCAGAGTACTGAAATTCGTAACCAACTATCGTACAGAACATTTCTGGGTATTCTTCTTGCTTCCTGTTTCCGGTCTGATCATTGTTTTTCTGTATCAGAAATTCGGTCAGGAAGATGGCGGAACCAATCAGGTTTTATCAACGATCCGTTCTCAGGATGATGTGCCTTTTCGTTCTGCTCCGCTGATTTTCGTTTCTACGATCCTGACTCACTTTGCCGGTGGATCTGCCGGTCGTGAGGGCGCGGCGATCCAGCTCGGCGGAAGCATCGGCAATCAGCTTGGAAGCTGGTTTCACCTCGATGAAGAAGACCGTCATGTCATGGTCATGTGCGGTATGAGTGCTGCTTTCTCCGCAGTTTTCGGAACACCGATGGCGGCGGCAGTCTTTTCTATGGAGGTCGTGAGCGTTGGCATTATGTATTATGCCGCACTGGTTCCATGTGTGATTGCATCCATTATTGCCTCAAAGTTTGCGGCGGGCTTTGGCATCAATCCGGAATCTTTTCATGTAGTCAATATCCCGGAACTTACCATCGAAACAGGACTCAAGATGGTTCTTGTTGCCGTTGCCTGTGCTGCCATCAGTATTATTTTCTGTATGGCACTTCAGGGTGTCAGCAAACTTTATGCGAAATTTTTAAAAAATCCATATATCCGTATCGTCGCAGCCAGTGCCATCATTATTGTGATCACACTCTTTTTGCGCACCTCTGATTATATGGGTGCCGGAAATAACCTGATCGAACTTGCTGTCGAGAATGGTCAGGCTCGCCCGCTGGACTTTTTCTGGAAGCTCGTACTCACTGCCCTGACCATGCGCGCCGGTTTCCGTGGCGGTGAGATTGTTCCTTCCTTCTGCATCGGAGCAACATTCGGATGTATCATGGGACACCTGATCGGTCTTTCCCCATCCATCTGTGCAGCCGCCGGAATGGCAGCCCTTTTCTGTGGCGTTACCAACTGCCCGATCACTTCCATCCTGATCGCATTTGAGCTGTTTGGCTTCCGCGGTGCATCCTATTATCTGATTGCCGTTTCGATCAGTTATGCCGTATCCGGATACTATGGTCTGTACAAAGATCAGACGATCGTATACTCTAAATATAAAGCCAAGTACATCAATCGTCATACTCGTTTCTAAATTTATAAAATTTAATTTTACATATTCCGATGTCTGCTACTTTTTAATTCAAGTCGAACGTCCGTGAGACTTGGCGCGTGATTCTGGTTAGCGAAGCTGACATATTCCTATCAGAATCACTGCGCATCCTCGCGGAGCGTTTATCTCAGTCGGAGATTGGACTCCCACTGAGACAAATTTGCTATTACTCACCACCTGAAGATGTGGGAGTCTTCTCGACTGAGATAAATAATTTCAGACATCGGAATTTTTCTTTTATTTTACTTTCGATTCCCATATATTTTTCTCACAATAATGTAAATAAATATTAGAAATTTAACGTGCATTTTATCAAAAACTTTACTTGTACATTGAAAATAATATGTTAGAATAAAGGTGTATTTTTAAGGAAAAGTAGGAGGAATTTGAATGCGCAAAACAAAAATTATCTGTACCCTTGGTCCGTCTACTGATAAGGACGGTGTTCTGGAAGAACTCGTTAAAGAAGGAATGAACGTAGCACGTTTTAACTTCTCTCATGGTTTACATGATGAACAAAAAGGCCGTATTGATAAATTAAAAGAAATTCGTACAAGACTCAATAAACCGGTAGCTGCGCTTCTCGACACAAAAGGGCCTGAAATTCGTATCCGCGAATTTGAAAATGGAAAGGTCACACTGAAGGAAGGTCAAGAATTTACCTTAACTACAGAAGAAATCGTAGGAAACGAAAAAATCGTTTCTGTTACCTATAAAGATTTATATAAAGATGTCAAACCAGGCAACAGCATTCTGATCGATGATGGTCTGATCGGACTTGAAGTCAAGAAGATCAAAGGTCAGGACATCATCTGTAAAGTCGTAAACGGTGGTGTTCTCGGCAATAAGAAGGGCGTCAACCTCCCTGGTGTAGAAGTAAACATGCCGTTTATCAGCCCAAAAGATCACGATGATATCCTGTTTGGTATTAAAGAAGGCTATGATTTTATTGCAGCTTCCTTTACCAGAACTGCTGCCGATGTCAAAGAAATCCGTGATATCCTTGAGAAAAACGGCGGACATGACATCAAAATCATCGCAAAGATCGAGAACCAGCAGGGTGTGGACAACATCGACAGCATCATTGAAGCTGCAGATGGTATCATGATCGCCCGTGGTGATATGGGTGTTGAAATTCCACTCGAAGACGTACCGGTTATCCAGAAGGATATCATTGCAAAGGTATACAGTGCCGGCAAACAGGTTATCACAGCTACTCAGATGTTGGATTCCATGATCAAGAATCCACGTCCAACCCGTGCAGAGACTACTGACGTTGCCAACGCGATCTATCAGGGTACCAGTGCGATTATGCTGTCTGGTGAAACCGCTGCAGGTAAATACCCAATTGAAGCACTTAAGACAATGGTTAAAATTGCAGTTCGTACAGAAGCTGATGTTGACTACAATAAACAGTTCAGCACTTCTTCAAAAGATCATGCTACAAATGTAACTACCGCTATTTCTCATGCTACCTGCATGACAGCAATCGACCTGAATGCAAAAGCCATCATCGCAGTTACCCGTTCCGGAAATACTGCACGCATGGTTTCCAAATATCGTCCGGGATGCCAGATCATTGCATGTACTCCGGATGAGCGTACCTGGCGTCAGATGAACCTGATCTGGGGTGTAACACCACTCCTGACCAAAGAGGAATACAGCATGGAGATTCTTCTTCTTCACGCTACAGAAGCAGCTGAAGAAAAAGGTTATGTCAAAGAAGGAGATATCGTTGTTCTTACAGTTGGTGTTCCTCTTGGACATCCTGGCAACACAAATCTGCTCAAAGCAACCGTTGTTGGTAAGTATTAATCTGCTTATTGCATCAGAATTAACCATTCTGTAAAATCGTATGCAAAAAAACAAGGTCATTATCTCCTGTTTTGGACGATAATGACCTGTTTTTTTACTCACATAAAAAATCCAGACATATCTGTTGTAAAAACACTTTTATTTCTTATAAACTGTGATTACGATCGGTTCCTGGTTTTCCTCCCCATATGGCTGAATCCAGTATAATTCTTCATCCGGATCTTTCTGTTTCTCCGCTTCAGCACCTTTGGATTCAGAATCTCCTGCTTTGGTATTTTTAGTTTCCAAATTTCTTGCAGCATCTTCGTCTTTTTCAGATGCAGATGTCGTTGCAACCTCGTCTTTCACATACTCAAGTTCCAGATATGGAGCACTTCCATTTACATCATTCAGAATGATCTGGTTCTTTCTGCCCAGAGTTTTCTTATCTGAATACTTCCCATCTTTATCCACCGAAATATTCTGAACCGCCTTATTGATCACACAGGTTCCGGCAGTGGAAGTTGTCAAAATAACATCTTTCTCTGTGTCAGAAACCTTGATGATATTCAATGGTTTTTCATTTTCCGTAAGTGTTATAATAATTTTATTATTTCCATTGCGGAGACGGATTCCCAGCTCAGTGGCAGATTCTTTGGCACTCAGCGTGATCCAATGATCTTTCGGATTTTTCTTATCACTAATAGAAATCGAATGAAGTTTCTTATTCTCACTTGTCAGAGAAAATCCGTTTTTAACCTCATCAATAGCTGTAGAAACTGCCAGATCCGTGATGTTTCCATCGGCATCTTTCTTGATCTCTGTCGTTCCCGCTGGAACTGTCATACCGGTAACTTCCTCTGTTTCCGTCGGATCATCCGAATCTTTCTTTGCAACACAAATCGTACCAACTGCAGTTTCCGGATCATACTCCGTCACAATATCAGTCGAAGTGGAAGATGCAAAAGAAGCATATTCTTCATCAATATCTTCCTCTGACAGGTCTTCCTCTGGCAGGTCTTCCTCTGGCAGGTCTTCCTCTGGCAGGTCTTTCTCTGCACCTTCATTTTTACTATCGGCAGAAGTATCTGAATCAGTGGGTTCTGTTTTTCCGGAAGTACTGTCTTTATCTACGGAAGCATTTTCTGTATTAGAATTCTTATTTTCTTCTGAAGCATCTGTTTTGCCATCTTCTGATTTGCCGTCAGCATCTGTTCCCGGCTTCTCATCCGTCTTTGTATCTGCATCATCTGTTTTACCATCAACAGCATTCGTATTTTTGACCGGAATCTCCGACAGTTCTGTATAATCGCATCCCTGTCTCTGACATTTATATGTGATCACACCTGGTTTATCTGCTGTCGCCTCCTGAATAGAAACTTCTTTCAGTTCATGACCAAGTGCAGCTGTCTCATCTCTCTTTTCTTCGTAGGTGCAGCCATCCACTTTACATTTGTAGATCGTATAACCTCTTTCTGTGCAGGTTGGCAGAACAACTTTGCTTTCTATAAGCTCATGTTCGCCTTCATTGCATGGAGCAGGTTCATTCTCTGCTGCTCTCGTGTCTTCCTTTTCATTATCATCCGTTTCAGCTGTTTTCGCAGAAGAATTCTCCTCAGCATATACTGCGGAACTTCCTGCCAGTGTCATCGCCATGACCACAGCCAGTATCGCTGCACTTTTACTTTTCTTTCTCATACACATTCTCTCCTTTGTACAAAATATGGAGTCAATAAAACAGATTTATCTTATCATTGATTCTATGCTTTGTGGATCTCACATGACTAAAGTCACATGCTCCTCAGTCGCTTTAAGCGACAAGGCTAAATATCGGCGGATACGCCTGTAGCTTAGGATATGCACAGTCATGCGCTTTTTCCATGCCAGATATGGCAGGTTCCCACACTGCAGGTAATCCGTTGTATATCTGCCTGTGTTTATGCTGCTCTTAAGAGTTCCATTTCTGAAAATAGTTCTCTTAAGTCCGCATATACACATGAGATCCTACGCTTTACTGAAGGGACTTTTGCCTCCAGCAAAGACCTTTCCGTTGCCGGAAGGGGTTTTAAGAGTTCCCGTATAAAATATCTTGCTCCAATATTATAGGACGCCGAAAGATCACAGTTATATCTTTTTCCATTCTGGAATGTACATAAACTGTGATTGTCTGGATCACGGACAACTGTTCCCGATCCATCACAGGCAAGCCTGCTGGTATTCCACGCACAGATCCTGGATATCCGCATCCCTCTTCTATGCGCCTGATGTTCACATCTTTTCTGGATATCCCTTTTCCTCCACAGATGCAGCTTCTGTTTCTTTCTCCCAGATATCTTTCCTTTTGTTTCCAGATACTCAAACACGATCACATCCGCGTGGTTTTCTTCCGCATATCCTGTAACTGCCCCTGCGACCTTCCTTCCGAGTTCTGTGTTAAGACGCTTCGCGTAAGCCCATCTGCTTTTCACCTGTACAGAACCATGTTCCCGCTGGAACCTGCTTATCCGTCCCAGCACACGGTACATCCGGTCTTTTTCACTGGGAAAATCAATAAATTTTCTTCCCAGGACAGTTCCATCTGGCCGCATGATGGTACAGACTGCATCCGTATTGATCCCTAAATCCACACTGCAGATGATCTGTTCTTTTACAGGTGCCTTTGTAAGCGGCACTTCTTCTGTATAAGAAAAACACAGGAAGTATTTACGATACCTTTTTTCCAGCACGGGAGCTGCTGCTCTTTTTCCTGCCCAGTTCTTTCTGAGATATTCCATGTCTGTATGGCTGAGACTGACCCGGAACCATTTCCAGTCATGGCCGTCATAAAGTTTCAGGTACGCTCCATCTTTTTCCTCAGTATCTTCACGGTACATCACATCACGGTAAAATACCGGCATAGCATGATTACCACACACCAGCTTCGGCGTGCCGCCTTTCTGATCCATTTTTTCCCACAGTTTCAGCCTTGTCTTATATGAGGATACGCTTCCCAGGGCATGCTGGATAGCTGCCCTTCTGAGATAAGAAGGCATCTTTGGAAATCGCAGGTCAAAATCAAACCTTGCCTGATTCTTTTTTGTGGTATGCACCAGATGTTCTGCAGTATTGAAACGTTTTTTAGGTTCCGTGATCACTGCCAGTTCATCCCATGCCTGGGCATAGATCTCAATCAGGCAGCTGACCGCAGAACGATAAATATCCAGTGTCTGGCGGATCGGGATATTCTGTTTTCGCAGTTCTACGCCATAACTGGATACTGTCCTCATCTTTTTTCCTCTTTCTTACAAATATAAAAAACGAGTTCTTTCAGATTACTGTTTTTCTTTTTGCCCTTCGATATAAGAACATACCTGTTCCCTGCTCCTGTCACTCACCGTTACTGCACAATAAGATGGATTCCACAGATGCCCTCCCCAAAGTTCCTTCTTCAGTTCCGGATGCGCAAGAAACATCTGCCTGGCAATGTTCCCCTTCATGATCTTGATCATATCCGAGATATAAAACTGTGGTCTGCAGTCTACAAGAAGATGGATATAATCCGGCATAACCTCCATTGCCAGGATCTGAAATTTATATTCTTCTGCAAGGTCACAGAGCATTTCTTTGCATTCTGCATCAATACCATCTTTTAAAACTTTTTTCCGATATTTTGTACACCATACCAGATGGTACTGCAGTGAATACACATATCCTCTACCATATGAAAGTCCATTATTATTGATATTAAATATATTTTTCTCCATGTTTTTATTATACCATACGCAAGAAGAGTTTACAAACATTTGTTCTGTTCGTTTTCAAAAATAGTGCGTCTAACTCATCACTACTGAAGTAACGAGAATGCGACGCACAGTTATTCAATAATCTTCGTAGTTTCTCAGAATCCTCACCTATTATATGCGCCGACTCCTCGTATCTCATTACATAAAACGGAAGTAACATCAGTAAATTCTTCTCAAAAATGCTATCCTTTGTATAACGCTCCACCTTCACCGTCGGAACACGATATACACACACCTGCCCATCCGGAAGCAGCAGCTCCACTTTCTCAACATCCGGCGTATTCTTCGTAGATCTTAAATAAATTACACATGATCTCGGAAACTCCACATAAAACTTCCGTCCTACTCTCCGCCTACTCTCCAAAGCAATCGCAAAATCATACTCAAACATTCGGATCGCCATCGTAATATCATCCGTACTCTGACACTCAATATGATACACCTTATCCCCGATCAAAAGCTGGGCATCCGTGATCAGTTCCCCGTCCTCCAGCTGATGCTCATTCCGAAGATGCACGATCTTCACATCCTTCGGATATGAGGTATGAAACACCTCGTTGATAAGCGGAACGAGCAGGTAAGTCATCTTCTCCACCATTGTCCGGAAAACATCGTCAAATATAGTATTGTTATTCATTAACACTCCTACTGATATATAAATTATACCATACAAAGAAAACATAAAAACCCCATAAAACGGATTTTCAGAACCTTCACAGTAACAAAAAAATGGAAAACGCTTCAGAACCCGAAGCTCCAAGAATGTCCATACAGACAAAAGATCTTATAAGATATACCAACCATACCATACACCAGAGAAAAAATCACGCAAAACCCATCCAAAAATTCCACCACAATTCGACACACTCCCAGTCGACAACGAAGCGCCTCGACACACTCCCAGCCGACAGCGAAGCATCTCGACACACTCCCAGCCGACAGCGAAGCGCCTCGGCCCACCCCCTTCCCATCAAACCACAAGGAAACTCAGCCTTTCCTCCACGCCGTCCAGCGCAGCGCTGACGGCTCATCCAACTCCCGCCCAGCCACCCTAGCCCTACCGCCTTGAACCTCACAGCCCGAGCCGGGGATGCTGTCTGGTCTGCCTCTGCAGGAGGGGAGCTGATTCTTGGCTGGCGGAAATCTGCGTTGTTTTTCAAAAGTCCGCTGTCTGAGCGGCTGCAAGACGCGAGTTCGGACTTTTGGAAAACGCTTTTAGCAGATTCCCGGCAGCCTAGAAGCCAGCCCCCGACGAAGCCGCAGACCAGACAGCATCCCCGACTCGGGCGTACGTTCACCCCCACCACCCTCTTCCCACCAAAATAAAAATCTGCTATAATACAACCACACAACAAAAATCAAAAATAACAAAGCGAACAATCACCAATCAATCGCATTCAAAATCCAAAGAAAGACAAGGTAAAACATAAATGAAATTTCCACCCAACATCAAAATCCCCGACTCCCTCAAAGGAGTCTTCAAAAAAAGCTCCGCCCCGGATCCCCTCAGAGAACCCCGGCGCAATCCCAAGGACAACATCCCCCTGAACTTCCGCGAACGCAGCAATGCCCGCGTAAGTCTTATGGCATCCGTCATCGTCCTTGCGATCCTGGTCCTCTTCTTCAATCAGCTGGACTACCGCCTCATCCGCAAACCAGCCATAGACGCCCAGAAAAAAGCCGCGGCAGTCAAAGCCAAGGCCGAGCAGGAAGCAGCCGACACCACTGCCGAAACTACCACTGCCTCCGTCATCGCAGTAGGCGACAACCTCTATCACCAGAGTCTCATCGACGCAGGCGCATCCTCTGACAGCAACTGGAACTACGACAAGATCTACACCCACATCCAAGACGCCATCAAGGACGCAGACATCAAAATGATCGATCAGGAAACCGTCTTCACAACCGACCATGACAGCGTAAGCTCCTACCCATCCTTTGCAACACCCACAGAAGTAGGAGACGCCATTATAAAAGCAGGATTCAACGTAGTAGAATCCGCCAACAACCACATCGATGACTTCGGAGAAGGCTTCCTCACAGACACACTGAACTTCTGGAAAACCAAATATCCGGATGTCACACTTCTGGGGATCCACGACTCCCAGGAAGATGCCGACACCGTCAAGATCCGTGAAGTAAACGGTATCAAGATCGCATTTCTGGATTACACCTACGGCACAAACGTAGGCGGCATTGAAGGAAAAGACTACATGATCGACATGATCCGCAAAGACAAGATCACAGCCATGATCCAGAAAGCAAAACAGCAGGCCGACTGCATCATCTTTGTAGCACACTGGGGTACCGAAGACGAAACCATGCCAAACGAATACGAAAAACAGTGGGCAGCCTACCTTATGGAGCAGGGCGTAAATGTCATCATCGGCGGACATCCACATGTACTCCAGCCATATGGCCGCCTTACTGATGACAAAGGCAATGAAACTGTAGTCTTCTACTCTCTGGGAAATTTCGTATCCACCCAGCAGAAGCTGGAAGAACTTCTCGGCGGAATGGCAAAATTCACCATTCAGAAAACCGTACAGGACGGCAAGACCTCAATTGAGATCCTGACCCCTACAGTGGAACCTCTGGTCATGCATTACAACAGCGATGCCGGTGAATTCGGACCATATATGCTTTCCGATTACACAGAAGAACTTGCATCTCAGAACGGTGTACAGTCATACATTGGCTCCGGTGTATTCACTCTTGACAACCTGAAAAAGAAGTTCAACGAGATCATGTCCATGAATGTCACTCCATCCACAGGAACCAACCTCCTGGATGTGACCATTGACACAGACCTGAACATGATCGATGCATCCGGAAATGTCGTAGAAGATACCGACTCCATCACAGCAGAAAAATATTACGCAGATAAAGGCATTGACATCACTTCCGAAGACTTTAACTCTGCTGATAATAACTCAGGCAGCACAGACGACTCCTCGGATGACGGTTCCTACGACGACAGTTACTCTGACGATGGTTCCTACGACGACGGTTCCTACGATGATGGTTCCTACGACGACGGTTCCTACGACGACGGTTCCTACGATGATGGTTCCTACGATGATGGTTCCTACGATGATGGTTCCTACGATGATGGTTCCTACGATGATAGCGAAGAATAGCGATAACTTTTCGTAACCAGTTTATACCCAGATCCATAAAATACCGGAGATCCGGCACCTCTGAAGCCAACACTTCAAAGGTACACAGATCTCCGGTATTTTTATTTTATCTTTTATATTTTCTTTCAAAGATTTCGCTATACAGAATATCAGTATGTAAATATACCAACTCCATAAGCTTCCAACGGATATGCAAAAGAAAATTCCCGGTTGTCACAATTTTTCTTTTCGGCTTTAAATACCTTGCCCTTCGGAAGAAGCCCCTGCTCATCCATGATCAGCTTGTACTGTTTTTTCTTCGGAACGCCTACACGGTAATCCGGACGTGCTACCGGTGTAAAGTTGCATACTATCAGGATATTATTACGTCTTGTAGGAGATTTTCTCACAAAGCTGAAGATACTTCTGTCGCCATCGTTGGCATTGATCCACTCAAATGCAGATGGATCATTATCTGCACCGTAAAGTGCCGGATATTTGCGGTAGATATGCAGAAGATCACTGACATACTGCTGCAGCTTCTGATGATTTTCCTCGCCAAGAAGATACCAGTCAAGCTCTCTGGCCTCACTCCACTCACGCAGCTGTCCGAAATCCTGTCCCATAAACAGAAGCTTCTTACCCGGATGCCCGAACATAAAAGTATATCCGGCCTTCAGGTTCTTGAATTTATCATCCAGCTCTCCTGGCATCTTCTCCAGCATAGAACACTTCAGATGTACTACCTCATCATGAGACAGAACCAGAACATATTTCTCACTGTATGCATAAGTCATAGAAAATGTCATCTTATTATGATTAAATTTACGGAAATATGGATCTAGCTTCATGTATTCCAGGAAGTCGTTCATCCAGCCCATATTCCACTTCAGAGAGAATCCAAGCCCGTCGTCTTCTGCCTTACCTGTTACCATCGGCCATGCGGTAGATTCCTCTGCGATCATGACAGTTCCATGATTTCTTCCGAGAACAACGGTATTCAGATGCTTAAAAAATTCAATAGCCTCCAGATTCTTGTTTCCGCCGTATTTATTGGCGATCCACTCACCGTCTTTCTTACCGTAATCCAGGTAGAGCATGGATGCAACCGCATCTACACGAAGACCATCAACGTGGCATTCCTCTACCCAGTAAAGAGCGTTTGCGATCAGGAAATTCTTCACCTCCGGACGTCCGTAATTGTAGATCTTGGTTCCCCAATCCGGATGCTCACCCTGTCTCGGATCTGCATGCTCATATACAGCAGTTCCGTCAAAGTTAACCAGTCCGTGTGCATCCTTCGGAAAATGTGCCGGTACCCAGTCAAGAATGATACCGATTTTCTGACGGTGAAGATAATCCACCAGATATTTGAAATCCTGCGGTGTTCCGTAGCGGGAAGTCGGTGCGTAATAGCCGGTTACCTGATAGCCCCAGGAACCGTCAAAAGGATGCTCTGCGATACCCATAAGCTCCACATGGGTGTATCCCATTTTTTTGACATACTGTGCAAGCTTCGGCGCCAGTTCTCTGTAGGAATAGAAACCATCCTCATCCTCTGCTGTCTGCGGATGCTTCATCCAGGAACCCGGATGCACCTCATAGATAGACATGGCACCTGTGTCCGGATCAAAGTTCTCGCGATTTTTCATCCAGGTATCATCTTTCCATTTATAGTTGGTGATATCTGTAATACGAGAAGCTGTTCCGGGACGCATTTCAGCGGCATTGGCATATGGATCTGCCTTGTAAAGCTCCTCACCATGTGCACCTGTAATGTAAAATTTATACAGCTGTCCGATCTTCGCTCCCGGTACAAATGTCTCATAAACGCCAATGGGTCCAACTTTTTTCATGGGATTCTTCTCCGTATCCCATTCGTTGAATTCACCTATAACAGAAACCGCCTGTGCATTAGGTGCCCACACTGCAAAATAAACCCCTTTTTTCCGGTTCTGCGTGTCCGGATGTGCTCCCAGCTTCCTGTAAATATCATAATTCGTGCCCTGACCGAACAGATACTGGTCAAGCTCCGTAAATTGTAATTTTTTTCCCATTTTCAGGTACCTCCCTTTATAGTTCTGCCACCGTCCATTCCCCAATTTTAAGTGGAATTTTTTATTCTATAATTATACCAATCCCCATATTTTCAGTCAAGGAAAAACCCTCTCCGGCTAATATGTGTCTATTATCCGACAGTGTCAGATAAAGTCAAAAAAGAGACCTGAATGACGCACATTTTGTCATTCAGGTCTCTCCTGTCATTTTTTAATATTCTTCGCTTCCATCGTCATAAGATTCGTCGTAGGAACCATCATCATAGCTTCCATCATCGGAAGATCCATCCGAATAATCACTTTCGTCAGAACCATCGGAATAGTCCCCTTCATCGGAAGATCCGTCACTGACATCCGATCCATCAGAAGAATCGCTTCCATCGGAGCCATCCTCAGAGGAATCCTCTGAATCGCTGGAATTTCCTGCATATCCTGCAACACGACCAGCCTGAAGAGAGCTGTCCCAGAAGTCAGAATAGGAAGCACTCTGTAACGTAACATCCTTCGCTTCTGCAAGCTCGCTGACTGTTACAAGCTTATATCCCTGGTCGATCAGTGCCGGGATCAGCTTCTCTGTGGCACACTTCACAGATGGTTCATGAATATCATGCATCAGGATGATAGAACCGTCTCCCAGTGAGGAATCATTCATGATCTGGTTATAATCTGCATCCGCATCCATCAGCTTCCAGTCCAGAGAATCCGTAGACCACATGAAGAAAGGCTTGCCAACTGCACTCATCTGCTCATCTGTGATCGCGCCATACGGTGCACGACATACCGTTGATGCCTGCCCACAGGCTTTTACCAGTGCATCATCCGTCTTCTGGAACTCCTGCATAACAGAATCCAGATCCATATTCGGCAGCGTCTGTTCCGGATGATCCCAGGTATGGTTACCGATCTCGCAGCCAAGCTTTACCATTCGCTGTATGGTAGATTCACGGCCCTCCACATTCTGTCCCAGCATAAAGAACGTAACATGGATATTGTATTTCTCAACAGTATCAAGAAGTGTCTCTGTATACTCTCCAGGACCATCATCAAAGGTCAGAGCGATCATCGGGCGCTTCTTGGAAGGATCATAAGAGCCATCCTCATTAAAATAATAGTCCTTCACACCTTTCTCCACCCATCCGGTCTGCATGTATCCCTTTTTATCAAAGCTGTATGTTGTTCCGTCAATATCCGCAAAACCATTTACATAATATGTACCATCCGGATTCTGATACCACTTTCCTGTAGAATCCTCATGCCATCCCGGAGTCATAACAGAAAGCCTTTCGCCTGCTGCACTGCCCTTTACCGGCATCACCGTTGCATCCGTACCGGAATCCGCGCTGTCTGTATCCGAAGCAGCCGTATCCGTCGATGCCGTACCGTCCTTCGTACTGCTGCCTGTGGAAGCTCCGGCGGTATTTGCCTGGACATTTACTGTCTCCGCATCCTTATTGCTTCCGCCGCCTGCATGGTTGACGATGGGAAGAATTACCCCTCGAACAACAAAAACCAGCAGAAGAATCGCCGCAACTACACAGGTTATCCGCTTCATCATCCGCCGCCGTCTTAACTGCTGCTGTTTTCTGCGCATCCTCTCACGCAAAACTCTTTTGTCCATTTTTTACATCCCCGTTTATATACTCATATCTTTCTTTGATATTTAATGTCTGTCTTTAATCATACCGCATTTAACGCTTAAATACAATGGAAATTCCCGAAAGAATCTCTTAATTTGTTACTGTTCACTCCGTTCTCAGTAACACACTTCGCGATGCACATGTAAAAAAAATGGTACCCGGAACACATTCCGGGCACCACACTTTTTTAGCTGCTGATACTGTCAGATCACTCCTGCCCCGCTGCATCCGATGTGCTGCTGTCTGCATCCTGATCCGCCTCGCCGTCTTCCGGCACCATATCTGTAGCCTCTGCCGCTTCCAGCTCTTCATCCACGGTACCTTCCGCACTGCTTCCGTCCGAGGAAGGATCATCTCCGTTTACTCCCTGGGTATCACCGGCAGAAACCTTCTCCTCAACCGTTGCATTGTCCAGGACAAAATCTTCCACTCTGAGAAGTCCGATGGATTCATCCACGGCTGCCTGTCCGTATTTATCTACCAGCGCAGCCAGATCCTTCACACTGTATGCTTTGATCAGTTCATCCTGGATACTGAGAGATTTTTTATCTTCAAGTGTCATATTCTCCGCATCCATGATCCCCTGTACGATCAGGTTCTGCTTTACTTTAAACTCCGCATACTGACCGCTCTGCTCCTCAAAATCATCCATGGAGATTCCCTGAGCTTTTACAAAATCCTCCAGCGTCATATCACCCTGTTTTGCATAATTCTCATACAGACTGCGAAACTCTGTCTTGGCTGTATCCAGATCCTCCTGTGGATATTCCTTCACTTCAGATGCTGAGAGCACTGTGTTCCATGCAGTTTCACGCAATGTGTTCTGTGCACTTGTCTTCGCTTCATCCTCCAGTGTGGTACGGATTTCCTTCTTGTAATCATCCACACTCTTGCAGTCTGTATTCTTGGCTACCCAGGTATCGGTAAGCTCAGGTGCACGCTTAAAGCTCTGCAGAGTGACCTTAAATACCACTTCCTGTCCGGCCAGCTCTTCCGAAGAGTATTCCTTCGGGAAAGTCAGATCGAGATCCTTGGTCTCACCTTTTTTCATTCCGATGATCCCGTCCTCAAATCCGTCGATAAACGTTCCGGAGCCTATGGTCAGCTCATAATTATTTGCAGTACCGCCGTCAAAAGCCACTCCGTCCTTGGTTCCCACATAATTAATGATAACCACATCTCCGTTCTGAACACTGCCTTCCGTTACTTCCTCAGCCTTGTTCTGAAGTTCTTCCTTGATCCTTCCGTCAACCATATCATCGGTTACGGCTTCTACTGTGTTATCAAGAGTCAGTCCCTTATATTCTCCGATGGTCACATATTTGCTCACATCATCCACGGAAACAAGCCTTGTATCTCCGGAGGCTGCCTCTTCGCTGTCTTTATTGGAATCCGTTTCTTCTGACTCTTTGGAATCTGCAGATCCGGAATCTTCTTTATCTGTTGTATCCTGCGCTTCTGCTGCAGGTTTTTTGTCATCTTTCTGGTCTGTTGATGTGCCACATGCAGTGATCGCCAGTGCCGCACACAGTGCAAGAACCATGAGATATGCTTTTTTCTTCATAACCTACTCCCTTCATCAAGTACTGTCGGTTCGATTATAATCTTTTTTTATACAGATTTGTAAAGTGTGTTTGCTGTCTTACATTTCCGGTACCGGTGTCGGTCTGGAAGAATCCCACACCTCCGATACATCAAACAGGTCACTGAGCATATCCGGATTGTAATACATTCTGTATCCATCCAGATTCCGTCTTCCCTGACGGAAATATTCACTTGTGATCTGCACAAAATACTGACTGGAATCTACATTGCAGAAATAGCGGTAGCCACGGCTTTTGTAATACTCATACTTCTCATTATCCGAGGTGTATCCTTCCCAGTCGCCGATATCCGCACCAAAGGCAAAAATGATCATATCGGTTTTTCCGAGGATGGGTGCCACATATTTTTCCCATTTTTTATTATCGGTCTTCAACTCCGCTGCTGTGGAGCTTGTAGCGTTTCTGTGACCCCAGGTATGGCTTGCAAATTCCCACCCGTCCTTTTTCATGGCCTTCGCCACTTTTTTGGCTGCTTTTACTTCTTTATCATAGTCAAAATCCGGATTGGCCTTGAGAAAAGCCTTCTGGTCATCCTGAAGATTCTTCTTGGTCTTATATGCCCCATCTGTACGGTAGCCCAGAACACCATTATAACCGGTCATTGCCAGGATACCCTTTCTTCCATGATAGGAAAAATCCGGATGTTCTTTGATAAAGGAATCCAGGATCGGCACCACATCGTAATCTCCGGTCACAACTGTACCGTCTGCCTTCTTATACTCGCATTTGATATCTCCGTTGTCGTCGATCACCAGCTTTGTGGCAAATCCGTCTCCGTCCATATAATGATAGTAGCTGACGTCATCCTCTGAAAGAACAAAAGGGATCTTGCCTTCCGGCAGCATGATCTTTCCCTTGCTCATGGTTCCGTCATCATTGATCACAGCCATATCATGAGGACTCACCAGTACGTAACCCTTATCATACATGATCTGGAGCATTTTTTTGAATTCGCTGACTGTGGTCATCATCTGATTATATCCGGCCTCATCGGAATCTCCGTCAAAGGCCAGTGAGGTATTCACGATCAGGGAATGAAAAAATACATGGGTGATATTCTCAAGTGGATATTCCACACAGGCATCTCTTTTTTTCATGTAGGCTGCTGCTGCTTCCTGCATCTTGTCACTGGTGGCAAATTTCCAGTTGTTTTTCAACACGGAGATCGCGCCGGTGTAATCATACTGCTGTGCCAGTTTTTTGGCTTTTTTGAGAAGTGTTTTTTCGTCTGAGGAAGTACTGTCGGAGCTGTTCTCGGCAGCTTCCCTTTTCTGTGTTTCTTTTTCTGCCTTTTTTTCTTCCTTCGGTGTCTCGGTAGCTGCCGGCTGGTCCTCCGGGTCCGCTGCTACTTTGGCTTCTTCGGACTGTTCTTCTTCGGCTTCTGCAGCTTCCGCTTCATCAGACTGTGTATCCTCGTCATCCTGTGTCCCGGAGATCATATTGTCCACCTGAACAGTGACCGGATGGTTTCCGCCCACAAGAAGTGACGCCGCAAGCACTGTTGTCAGTACACCTGCAATTTTTTTCTTCATAATAATATATATGCCCCTTTCTAAAAGTCCCCTCGTATCTCCGGATATGACCGTCACATCGGCGGTACCGGTGTCGGTCTTGCCGGATCAAAAACATCTTTTACGTCAAAAAGATCGGATAACAGTTCCGGGTTATAATACATACGGTATCCATCCAGATTCCGTCTTCCCTGACGGAAGTACCGATCCCGGATCTGTACATAATACTGGCTGGAATCCACGTTGCAGTAATAATTATATCCCTGCCCCTTCAGATATTCGAATTTATCCCCGGAATACTCCTGGTCATTGGTAATGTCGGTTCCAAAAGCAAAAATGATAACATCCGTTCCCCCGATCAGCGGATCTACATTTTTCTTGAAACGTTCGGTGTCTGCCTGAAGCTTCTCCAGTGTGACCTGTCCCACATTCTGATGTCCCCAGGTATGGCTCGCAAATTCCCAGCCTTCTGCCTTCATGGCATCGGCAACCTTTTTTGCGGCTGCCCGTTCTTTTTCCAGGCTGAAATCCGGATGTGCATCCAGCCACTGTACTTTATTTTCATCCAGATCTGCCGGACGGGTCTCATAGCTTTCGTCGGTCCGATATCCCAGGATCCCGTTGTATCCGGTAAGTGCCAGGATTCCTTTTGCACCGCGGTATGAGAAATCCGGATGCTTTTCCACAAAACGGTCGATCAGCGGAACCATGTCGTAATCTCCCACGGAGACACTTCCGTCATCTTCCACATATTCATTGCGGATCTTTCCTTTATCATCCACGATCAGCTTCGTGGCATAGCCGTCACCGTCCATGTAATGATAATAGCATACATCATCCTGTGAGAGGACAAACGGCGTTTTCCCAGGCGGAAGAAGGATCTCTCCCTCTGTGATATTCCCGTTGTCGTCTGCCTTTGCCATGTCCTTGATGCTTACCATCACATAGCCCTTGTCATACATGGTCTGCGTGATCTTGTTAAACTCATCAATGGTTGTCATGACCTGATTATAATCTGCTTCTTTATAGTCTCCGTCAAACGCTTTGGATGGATCCTTGATCAGAATATGATAAAAGACATGTGTCACCTTTTCAAGGGGCCATGCCGTACAGGTTGCTTTTATGTCTTCGTATTTTTTTGCAGCTGCCTGCATCTTCTTATCAGAATCATAGGACGGAGCCTTTTTCAGAAGATCGATAGCTTTGTCATAGTTATACTGACTGGCCAGAAGCTCTGCCTCTGCGAGAGTATCTTTGGAAGCGGTCTCTGTATTTTTAGTACCTGCTTCTAAAGCTTTTTCTCCGGAAACAGTCTGTTCTTTCTGTTTGTCAGAAGAAACCATCTTCTCTTTTGAAGCCTTCTCACTTCTGCCCTTCAGCGCACCGACCCCTACTGATGCCCCGACTGCGACGATCATTGCCGCTGTTATGATGGCCAGACGTTTTCTGCGTTCCTTCAGCTGGCGCTTTCTGCGGCGTTTCAATACCTCTTTCCGCCATTCTTCGTACTCAGGAGTTCCCATTTCCGGTCGGGTTCCCCCGGGCTTTTTCTCTTTCATATAATATTTCCTCCATCTCTGGTTTATCCATTACATATGTTAGCTCAAAGATAGTTATGTCCTGTATTCTCTGCAGCATACACAGATGAACTGCATCGTAATCATTATAACTGGTAACTGCTGAAATTTCCACCGTTCCACCTGTCTTTTTCACTTTTTTAATTGCCTTTTTGACGAAACAATGCTAAAATGTTGTTTGCGTAATGTAACCGATTGCGAAACAAATATATATACAGGGGGATTCTCAAATGAGTACAGTTACCATCGTTCTTCTGGTCATCCTCGTTATTCTGATCGCAGCAGTGATCGCACTCTATTTCTTCGGAAAAAAAGCTCAGAAAAAACAGGACGAACAGCAGGCTCAGATCCAGGCTAACAAGCAGACAGTTTCCATGCTGGTCATCGATAAAAAACGGATGCCGCTGAAAGATTCCGGACTTCCACAGATGGTCATCGACCAGACACCTAAGCTTATGCGTCGGTCCAAGCTTCCGATCGTAAAAGCCAAAGTCGGTCCGAAGATCAACATCCTTATTGCAGATGAAAAAGTTTTTGATCTGATCCCGGTCAAAAAAGAGATCAAAGCTGAAGTCAGCGGCCTTTACATCGTTGGCGTAAAAGGAATCCGTGGTTCTCTCGAAGCACCACAGAAGAAGAAAAAAGGCTTCCTCGCAAGATTCCGTAAATGATCAGAATCCAAAACAGCCGCCATGCTTTCAGGAATTCCCCTGATGCATGGCGGCTGTTCTTATGTAGTGTAATTATATATCTTTTATTTTCTGCAGGATCTATAAAACAAAATCCTTGCAGTCTCTTGGCTGTACCTGGATCGCCAGATAGCAGTCTGCCACATGTTCTTCATTCATATCCAGCGCATAATCTGCTTTAATCTGAAGGTTCTCTTCGCTTTCCGTCAGCTCCAGATTCGTAGCTGAGATTCCCATCTGAAGTGTTCCGTAAGGGGTAGTATAATAGGTCATGTTTTTTTTGCCCTGTTCAAATACCATGTGTACATTGACCAGTCCCTTCTTGCTGACCTCCAGACCCTTTCCGGATACTTTTATGTAATTGATGGTGGGTTCTGCTGTTTCATCCAGCAGTTCCTCATATCTGAGATAATGAGAACCATTGCGGAAATAATACTGTCCCGGAACAATGATCTCTATAGGTTCCTGATCCCCCTGTGCATCCATCATCTGAAGCCCTCTTACATGGATCAAAACTTCTTTCTGCATTCTTTTCTCCTATCATTTATGTACAGATCTGTTTAATATTTTTCGATATCGATCTTCTGTGTTTTTTCTACGTTATACGGCAGGATGGAATTGGCAAAATCCTTAAACTTCTCTGCAAGATCACTTACATAAAAGCGATACGGGAATTCCTCCTGTGCTACCTCATTGCTGGCAAGATCCAGTCTGGAGAGCAGCTTTTTAAGCTCCAGCGCCGTCTCATATGCAGGATTCACAAGGCAGACCTCCTCACCCATGATCTTGCGGATGGTAGATCTTAAAAGAGGATAGTGCGTACATCCGAGGATCAGTGTATCGATCTCCTGCTCCTGCAGCTCCTTCAGATATCTTCTGGCAACTTCCTCGGTGACCGGATCATGATACCAGCCCTCTTCTACCAGCGGAACAAACAGCGGGCACGCTTTTCCGATCACGGTGATCTCCGGATCCAGTTCCTTCAGATAAGAGGCATGGATACCGCTTCCTACCGTGCCCACCGTTCCGATAATGCCCACCCGTTTATTTCTGGTTTCCTGGGCAGCAACTTTGGCACCAGCCTCGATCACTCCAAGGATCGGGATATCCAGTTCATCCTTCACCGCATCCAGAGCAAATGCACTGGCTGTATTACAGGCCACCACAATGGCCTTCACCTTCTGTTCCTGCAGAAAATGAATGATCTGGCGGGAATAACGGATCACCGTTTCTCTGGATTTGCTTCCATAAGGAACTCTGGCTGTGTCTCCGAAATATACGATTTTTTCCGATGGGAGATTGCGCATGATCTCCCGGGCTACTGTCAGTCCTCCGATACCGGAATCAAACACACCCACCGGTGCGTTTCTGTCTATATTCATTGATCTTATCTCCTGAAATAATTAATCGAACGTGATTGGTCCGTTGAAATATTGTATCACCAATCCAGGGCTTGCGCAAGCCAGAAGGATATCTTCACCGGCTTATTTTCCCCGTTATCCTCTGCTTTTTCAAAACAGAATTCCGGGTAGATCGTTCCCCACCAGGCATAAAACTGTGGCTGCCGATCACCGGCAGTTCTTCTCTCCCAGGTACTCCCTGCAAGGATCACTGCCGTGAGCAAAAGGAACCCTCCTGCTTTTTTTAATACATGCTTCTTCGTTTTTATATGCTCCATGAGCAAGCCCTCCTGTCAAAAATCTTCTGATGATCTTATCCAGAGATATACTGTACGATTTATCGTACTGATCATCATCTATATTATTAACAGTCCGGCTCCCATCTATTCATTACTGCCGTAATCCACTTCCAGAAGCTCACCTTCCACCCATATCTCCGGAAGCCAGGGCAGCGTTCCATCCTGACAGAACTGATGATATACCTCCCGCAGAGTCACACCCTTCTTCTGCTGCCCAGATGTGCGGTTCTCCTGGATTCCCTGAAGGTATTCCCCTATGGAGCTTTCCCGGGCTCCCTTCCAGTGAAAAACATCTCCCAGCATATCCGTCCGGAACACGTAGACATCCTCTCCGATATGCTCTTCCTGCTTCAGATATCCGATCAATGCTTCCCGGGATCCCTCTTCCAGGATCTGTTCATCCAGGATCAGCACTTCAAGATGACCCAGATCCAGAAATTTTTCCTGAGACCGGTTGTAGACTGCCTCGATCTCCTGAAAGTCCCGGCCGGAAAGAGTCAGCACAGAAATCGGATCTTCGTCCGGTTTTTCCTGTCCGGTAGCTGTACTCATATCCGGCATTGCATATTTCAGCACAAAGCCATTCTCTGAAACACCGGCCCCCAGTGCCAGCGGATAAGCTCTTTTTTCCGGTTCTACTGCCGCACAGCCTGATCCCGTCAAAGTGATGACCAGGACAAGTCCTGCCACAGTTACTTTTTTCTTCCGTCTTCCCCGGTTTTCCGTACTGAGAAAAAGCTGTATCACAAGCAGAAACGGCACAAAGATGTACCCCAGATACCAGCCATAATACTCCCGGATCCCCATCCCGTTTCTCTCATACAGGGAAAGCAGCCAGCCTGCTGCCGGGATCCAGTACCGACCGGTCCCGAATCCGGTTTTTTCCGCGATCTGATTTCCGTAATGAAACAAACTTCCCAGAGAAAACAAAAGTCCGAATACCAGAAACCCCATCCATATCACATCAAATCTCGCCAGTACGTTTCCTGGAAGATCTGCACCCTCCAGAAGAGGTAGTACCGGACAGATCTCGTTTTTAAGGCGTGCACCTCCAAAAACTGCCGGAAGAAGGAGCTGCATTCCAAAAATGATCCCGCAAACTGTAAGAAAAGCCAGGATCACAGGTTTTCTGGCACTTCCCTGTTTTTTTGCATACTCCAGCCCGAAGGGAAGAAGTCCTGCTCCTGAAAAAGCACACAAAAGTGTATACAGATCACGAAACCATCGCTCTCCTGTAAATCCTGTTTCCGGATCTTTCATCACTTCCATAAAGTACTCTGTTTTTCCCTGCCCTGCACATAAAAGCATCAGAAGAAGGATCCCTGCCAGAAAAATCCTTCCGGCCACCTCAGCGATCCGCCCTCTTCTCTGCATTCCGCGATGCGTTCCCAGACTACAGGCTGCAACTGCAAGAAGAGACAGCCATTTTCCGGAAATCCCGCTGATCAGACTTTCCGGGATCACCTCCCCCAGAAGGCCCGAAAGAAATGCCGAACTTGCGATCACATATACCAAAAAGAACAGGCCAATAAATCGTACAGTAAAACTTCCTGTCCTTTTGGAAAGCTCTCCATATGCAGGTGTCAGACGTATCAGCCAGATCACATAAAAAGAAAGCACTACGGCCGCAGCAGCTGTCCCTGCCATGGCACTGATGCCCAACATCGCTCCATTCTTAAACAGGCACAGCAGAAACGGCGCCGGAAACACCAGTATGATCTGCCGAAAAAGCTGTCTGTGGGAAATCCTGTTATTCTCCGCAAATCTCATAACCTTTATCCTTTCCGGCTCCATGGCCTTGTCCGAAGCCTGCGTTTCTGGGCATTTCTGGCATACAGCGGCCGGAATTTCCGCTTCCGGAAGGGCTGTCGCAAAATCCTTCCACCGGTTTCCGCCTCACTGTTCTTCTCTACAAAAGGTACCAGATATGGGACACCGAAGCTTAAAAGTCCTGCCAGATGCGCCATGGTGAGATACAGTCCCAACACGATTCCGAATATACCTAGAAATCCTCCCAGAAACAGAAAAGCGTACTTCAGAAGCCGGAATGCAGAAGCAAATTCCTCATTAGGTATAGCCAGTGATCCCAGTGCTGTCAGTGCCACGATGATCACTACCACCGGGCTGACAAGATTGGCCTCCACCGCAGCCTGTCCGATGATCAGTCCTCCTACGATCCCAATGGCATTTCCAAGAGCTCCCGGGATCCGCACACCAGCCTCCCGTATCAACTCAAAAGACAGTTCCAGGAACACCAGCTCCACTACACTGGAAAATGGAACGCCCTCTCTTGCCTGTGCAAAGGAAAGGATCAGATTCGCCGGAAGGATCTGTGTATGAAACCGGATCACAGCCAGATAAAGTCCGGGGAGCAGCGTTGCCACAGCCATGGCCAGATACCGGAGCACCCGCAGGAAGGATGCCATCTCAAAACGGTTGTACCAGTCTTCACTGCTTTCCATAAAACTGTTGAATGCTCCGGGAACCACCAGTGCCACCGGCGAATTGTCGCAGAGCAGAACTGCTTTTCCATTCAGCAGCTCCTGGGCAGCCCGGTCCGGCCGCTCCGTTGTCTGAAACTGAGGAAAGGGAGAATACCATGCTTCTTCTGTCAGCTGTTCCAGCATCCCGCTGTCCAGGATCCCGTCCACTGTAAAAGATTCCAGGCGCTCTTTCACAGCAGTCAGAAGCTCCTCATGGACCAGATCCTCCACATAAAGAAGCTGTACCACCGTATTGGAGCGTACACCGATGCTGCTCTGCTCCACCTTCAGCCTGGTATCCCGGATCCGCTTTCTCACAAGGGCCGCATTGGTTTTTACACTGTCACAGAACCCCTCCTTGGAGCCTCTGAGGACCTTTTCCGTTTTCACCTCTGATACAGCCAACCCCGGATATCCTTTACTGGAAATTTTCATTGCTTTGTCGTATCCATCCAGAAAGAAAACTGCATTTCCCGAAAGAATGGCACCAAATACCTCCTCCATGGAAGACAGCTCCTTCACATCTGCAATTCCAAGACTGTTTCGGCGGATAAATTCCCGGATCTTTTCCTCCGGGATCTCCCAGAAATGATTGATCATTTTTCCGATAGCAGAATCATCCAGCATCATGTTTGAAACCGCAACCTCAATATAGACCATCAGACAGTCCGCCTTATGTCCCTCACCAAGGCGCATGGGCCTGATCAGGATATCATCGCAGTTTTCACACCGTTTCCGGATATACGATTCATTTTCATGAAGAGATATCGATATCTTCCTTGTTTCCATAAAGTCACCATCCTTTACAGCAAGTTCCCCCACTGCTTATTGCTTTTCGCAATTGAAACAGGGGACTTACTTGATTCGGTTAAAAAAAGAGATGCCCCAATGACATCTCTCTTAATATTCCCGCATATCCGGTTCTTATTCTTTTTTCTCGGCCTCTTTGGCCTCATTCTCCGCGCGGATAGTACGGATGATCGCTTTTCGTTGATTCTCCAGATGATGGAAAGAAATATCCTGCGCCTTTTGCACATCTCCTTCACGGATGGCTTTTACCAGCTCTTCATGCTCACTGACCAGAAGATTTCTTGTCTGCTCATCCTTCAGATACTCTACACGATAACGATACATCTGCTCACGGAGATTATTTAGGACCTGATTCAGACGCTTATTATCAGAAGCCTGATATATGATCTCGTGGAAAGCCACATCGGTTTCCGCCAGACGGACCAGATTTCCCTCTGCTTTTGTTTTTTCAAATTCCTTGGCTGCCACCCAGAGCCTTCCCAGCTCATCCTCTGTGATCAGCTTGCACGCTTTTTCTATGGCAACATTTTCGAGGGCGATACGCACCTCCAGAACATCGTTCAGATCCTTTTCTGTGATGCTGGCTACCTGTGCACCTCTGCGTGGGATCATCACTACAAGACCTTCCTGCTCCAGCTTGCGCATAGCCTCACGCACCGGTGTTCTGCTCACGCCAAGACGCTCTGCAAGGGCGATCTCCAGAAGTCTTTCGCCCGGCTTCAGCTCTCCCTTCAGGATTGCCTGCCGCAAGGTGTTAAAAACAACATCCCGAAGCGGCAGATATTCATTCATATCCACAGAAAAATCACTTGTCATTTGTAACTCCTCCATCTCTATTGTAAATATCCGTGGCAAATACAGTCTTTGCAAGCCCGCTCTTTCTGAGGCTTCTGGCTGCCGCGGCCATCTTATCCCTATTATCAAAGATTCCAAACACAGTAGGACCGCTTCCGCTCATCACGGCTTTCAGCGCACCTTTTTCTTCCATAAGGTTCTTGATATTGCCGATCACAGGATACTGTCGGATGATCCCCGGTTCAAATACATTCTCCATTCTGGATGCCATGGCATACAGATCATTATTTCTGATAGCTCCGATGAGTCCATCGATGTCCGGATGTTTTCCGATCCCTTCCAGATTCAGATTCTCATAGGCTGTTTTTGTGGAAACATTGATTCCCGGTTTTCCTATCAGAACATAACATTTCGGAACTTCCGGAAGTCTGGTCAGCTTCTCTCCGATTCCCTCCGCAAGAGCTGTTCCCCGCATGATACAATACGGAACATCTGCTCCGACCTTTACTGCACGTTCCATCAGCTGTTCTTCGGTAAGCCCTAAATGGAACATCCGGTTCACACCCACAAATGCGGCCGCTGCATCGGAGCTGCCTCCTGCCATGCCTGCTGCCACCGGGATAAATTTACGAAGCTTGATGGAAAGTCCCTCTTCAACATCGAACTCCTCCATCAGCATCTGTGCTGCCTTATATACAAGATTTCTCTGATCTGTAGGAATAAACGGAAGATTGGTCGTCAGTACGATCCCCGGCCGTCTGGTCTTTCTGATATCCAGGATATCATACATACGGATGGTCTGCATGATCATGCGTACCTCATGATAACCGTCCTCTCTCTTTCCCAGAACATCAAGTCCGAGATTGATCTTTGCCATTGCTTTTAAACGCATAAGCCCCTCCATTTGTACTTTGTATACAGTATTTATACATGTATTTTATATGATTTTTACATTCTTTTCAACAGCAAAATATTCCACTTTTTATTTGATCTGACCTTCCACTTTTTTTACAACAAGAAGCGGAGTTCCCGGAGAGGGTTCCTGATTTTCCTTGAGAGCATTGATCGTCCGGATCTCCTGGATAGATGTGTGATATTTCCTTGCGATATCCCACAATTCATCTCCCGGTTTTACCATATAAACCAGGATTCCCGGCATAGCCTGGAGTTTTTTCATATCCAGTGGTTTTTCCTCTACTTTCTCAATGATAAATACCGGTTCTCTGGCAACTGCCAGAAGCTCCAGTCCTACAGTTGCCCGGATCTCGATCTCATTTCCATCTGCCATGGCTGCGGAAAGCTGCTCCAGCTTTGCTTTTAACTGATAACAGCTGTCCTGTCGGATCCCTCTTGCTTCCACCATATGGGAAAACGGTATCATTGCCTCCATGGAATAAAACGGCATATCATCATTTCCAATAATGTACAGGATCTTCAGCATGACCACGCCATCTGCCTGCACACCGTTCTCTACGATCCTGGTCTTATCAATCTTCACTTTTCCCTGACTGTGACACAGCTGGAGGACTTTTCCCTGAGTCTCCTTTACCTGGATCCTGTCACTGATCCTGCATCTGGAAAAATTACGTACCAGAAGCCGTTCCAGTACCTCATTCTTTCCTTCCGGAACACATTCACGGATCGGTGTATACACATCGGTAATGAGATCATATTCCTCTTCCCTGAAAAATTTCATATCCAGCTCCAGCACAACATCCGAAACAAGGATCCGTTCTTCCCCATCGACATCCGGTTTGGCCTCCAGACTCTGATGCATCACCGAAGCTTCGATCAGCGGGATCAGTTCCTCCGTGCAGTCCGGACATTCCACTTCTCCGGAAAAAGGCAGCGAATATTCCAGCCACTGCACCGGGGCTTCTGTATCTTCAGCTCCGTACAGCACAAAAACGGACAGCTCTCCTCTTGCCTTTACCACATTTTCCTCCGGCTTCAGATCCAGCCCACGTACATCCATAGTATACCAGATCAGGCTGGCGATATCCGGACGATTGGAGGCAATGGTATACTCATCCTTGATCCGGAGTGTATCTTTTTTATGTACGGTAAGTCCCAGAAAACGGACTGTTTTTTTTCTGACGGATACCTCTTCTGCATCCAGCGCCACCGGCAGGCGGATCTGTTCTGTTTCATCCACAGTCGCACAAAAAGTTACCAAAGCTTTGATATTAAGCTTTCTGGAATGGATCAGGCGGATCGTAAGATCTTCAATTTCCCACTTCAGACACATTTTATCCCCGTTTATGATATTCTTCAGGTTCAAGGTTTCCTCAAATGGAAGTTTTGCAGTAAGACTGCTGACGATCCCTCTTTCTTCCCCCACATAAAGGATATCTACCTGCAGATTTCCCGTAAGAATACCTTTCCCGTCAGTAAGACGGACATCATCCATAATGATCCTGCCCTTATTCTGGATCAGTCTTCCTGCATCCGGTTTTGCATCCGGCACATTAAAATCCTCATCAAAAGTGATCTGACTTTTTGCCCTGCTTTTTTCCTTTAATATCTGCATGCTTTCTTTTTTTAATTCCACAGTCTATTCCCCTTTCTCCGACTCTTTTTTCACCGGACTGCTGCTTTCCCGGAACGTTACCGGCTTTTCCTGTTTCCGGGTTTTTATCACAATGCAGGGATAGGACGGAACTCCTGCCTCCTTAAGATCCTCCGGTCCAAGAAGTTTTGTAACAAAAAATATCCCATTCGAGGATTCTCCAAGCTCCTCTACCTGGATGCTGTATCCGCCACTCATCTGCCGCCCGTACCCTTTGGCCAGGTAAAGATCCTCTCCGTTTTCATAACTCAGCTGAAATTCCTTTTCCTTTTTTTCTTCCATAAGCCTGGAAAGCTCCTCCGGGATATCCCGGCGTTCCACAACGATGTAATCTACCGGTTTTCGTTCTTCTTCCTCCACCCGGACAAATCGACACCCGGAAAGCAGCAGTGCCAGCACGGCAGCTGTCAGCACGATCCGCAGAAATACTGCTTTTTTCATAATATAAGCCACCTGCATGATTCGTTACTGTTCACTCCGTTCTCAGTAACACGCTTTGCGGAAAATCACCAGTAAACAGTAACCACTATTCAGTATTTATTCTATGTGAGCAGGGAAAGATTTATTGCAACTATCGGATTTTCTTCGTATAATATAAAAATACCATCTTACTGCGGAACTCTCCGCAAGTATCTATAACAGAAAGGACAAAAGACATGATTCGATTCATACTTGTCTGTATCGTGGTGATCGCCTATCTGGTGCTGACCATTCCGGTTCTCCTTGTAGAATGGATCATCGGGAAATTTTCTCCCATGACTAAGGATATCAGCTCTCTGCGCATGGTACAGGCCATATTCAAATTCATCCTGTGGATCACAGGCGCCAAAGTCACCGTCATCGGCGAAGAAAACGTTCCAAAGGATCAGGCTGTTCTCTATGTAGCAAACCACCGGAGCTATTTCGACATCCTGCTCACCTACAGCCGCTGTCCGATCCGCACCGGCTATGTTGCCAAGAAGGAAATGGAACATTATCCGCTGCTCTCCAACTGGATGCGCAATCTCTACTGTCTCTTTCTCGACAGAGAGGATATCAAGCAGGGTCTGAAAACGATCCTCCAGGCCGCAGACTATGTGAAATCCGGCATTTCCGTATGTATCTTCCCGGAAGGAACCAGAAATAAGAATGCTGATGAAACAGAAATGCTGCCTTTCCATGACGGCAGCTTCAAGATCGCAGCCAGAGCCAAAAGCCCGATCATTCCTATTGCGATCAGCAACTCTGCCAATATCTGGGAGGCCAATTTCCCGAAGATGACACCTACACACGTAGTGATCGAATATGGCAAGCCTATCATTCCTTCAGAGCTTGACCGGGATACTCAGCGCCGCTTAGGTTCCTATACACAGGATATCATCAAAGAAATGCTGATCAAAAACAAAGAACTGGTGTGAACATCAAAAAAACCATATCTATGTCTGTTTTTCGACATAAGATATGGTTTTTTTATTACTGTGTACCTGCTCCCAGGATTTTTTCCGCATTTTCGATGCGTTCTTTCGTTGGCGGATTGATTCCCTTCAGCGGATAATCAATATGCAGATTTTCCCATTTAAAGGTTCCGAGTGTGTGATATGGAAGAACCTCCACTCTCTCAACTGTCTTCAGTGTTGCAATAAAGTCAGCCAGCCGGTGGAGATAGTCATCCCGGTCATTGCGTTCTGGAACCAGTACGTGACGGATCCACATGGATACGCCCATATCGGAAAGCTTCCGGGACATGGCAAGGATATTTTTATTGGTACATCCTGTGAGGATCTTATGCTGTTCCTCATCAATGTGCTTGATATCCAGCATGACAAGATCTGTGTACTTCATCAGCTCTTCCCATTTTTCATACCACGGACCCTCTTCTGTGTAAGGGTTGCCGCTGGTATCAAGTGTTGTGTGGATCCCAAGTTTTTTTGCTTTTCTGAACAGCTCAGTGAGGAAATCGATCTGTAACAGTGGCTCGCCTCCACTCACAGTAATACCGCCCTTACTTCCCCAGTAAGAGCGGTATCGACAGGCTTTTTCAAGCAGCTCATCTGCTGTGTACTCCGTCCCTGTTTTCATTTGCCAGGTGTCCGGATTGTGGCAGAACTGACAGCGCATGGCGCAGCCGCTCAAAAAGATCACATACCGGACTCCTGGTCCGTCAACAGAGCCGAAGC
>OLNT01000253.1_pt1 | contig 37034 bp, 28 predicted proteins | sample 1672641 | NCBI WGS metagenome assembly OLNT01 (sample SAMEA3136708, study PRJEB25190) | human gut metagenome
CGTCCTGTACGAGTTCGACCTGCTGGAGCATCCCGGCGCCGCCGATGCGCTGCTGGCGCTGGGCGATCAGGCGGAAGTATGCGACCAGATGATCGAGCGCGGCCTGAACACGCCCTACACCTCCTCGGTCGGGCGCCTGTTCGACGCCGCCAGCGCATTGCTCGGCGTGTGCCGCCAGCCGTCCTACGACGGTCAGCCGGCCATCGAGCTCGAGGCGGCCATGGGTGCGGTTCCCGAGGGGCTGCCGGCCACCGACGCCTACCATATAGATGTCGTGAAGAATACTGCCACCGAAACCAGCACTGCGCTCGACACGTCGGTCCTGCTGTTCGACGCGGCGCCGGCGTTCAAGGCGCTCCTCGACGACATCGCTTCCGGCGTTCCCGTGGCAACCATCGCGCGCCGTTTCCACGATGCCTTCGTGAACGCCATCGTTATGGCTGCTCAGCTGGTGCAAAGCTTGTACGGCATCACCACGGTCGCGCTGTCGGGCGGCGTGTTCCTTAACCGCTACCTGCTCGAGCACGCCGTGCCGGCGCTGCAGGGCAACGGCTTCACGGTGGCGCTCAACCGCGACCTGCCGCCCAGCGACGGCTGCATTTCCTACGGACAGGCTGTGGTAGCATGGGCAGCAAGACAGACGGACGAGACGGCGGGGAAGTAGCAGCTTGGAAGGCGCGCAAGCGCCCAGCAGCGCATCCCGAAAACGTCTCATCATGGAAGGAAGAAGGCAGCGAATGTGCCTAGCTATTCCCGCGAAGATCGCGCAGCTTGACGGCGACGGCATGGCCACGGTGGACATCCTCGGCGTCACGCGCAGCGTGTCCATCGACCTCACGCCGCAGGCGGGCGTCGGCGATTTCGTGCTCGTGCACGCCGGCTTCGCCATCGAGGTAGTCGATCCCGATTACGCGCAGGAGACCATCGACCTCATCAAGGAGTTCCCCGACCTGGCGGGCGACGAACTGCCCGCCGCCACGGCCTAGGCAACGCCCAACCGGCCGATCGCTTGCAGCCTTGCGGCGCGCAGGCGGTCGGCTTTTCGCATTTCGCCCCTCGTACCAAGGAATCCCATCATGCAACCCCAGAACATACATCGTAGCCGCACGGTCGATGCCGGCACCATGCAAAACGAGCTCGCGGCGTTCAAGGATCCGAAGCTCGCCCGCGGCCTCATCGAGTCCATCGGCAAGCTCGCGCCTGAAGGCGGCGCCACGCTCATGGAGGTATGCGGTACGCACACCGTGGCCATCGCGCGCAACGGCATCCGCAACCTCATGCCCGACGGCGTGCGTCTCTCGTCGGGCCCGGGCTGCCCCGTGTGCGTCACCTCGAACCGCGATATCGATGCCGTCATCGCCCTCGCGCGCATCCCGAACGTGACCATAGCCACGTTCGGCGACATGACGCGCGTGCCCGGCAGCACGTCGAGCCTGCTCAAGGAACAGGCCGCAGGCCGTAGCGTGCAGATCTGCTATTCGCCCCTCGATGCGTTGGCCTTGGCGAAGGCCAACCCCGATCGGGAAATCGTGTTCGTGGGCGTGGGCTTCGAGACCACCACGCCGCTGGTGGCCATGGCCACCAAGCGCGCCGCGGCCATGGGTCTGAAGAACTTCAGCGTCTTCGCCGCGCACAAGAACATGCCCGGCGCCCTGGAAACGCTGGTGAAGGACCCGGACCTCAAACTCGACGCCCTCATCCTGCCGGGCCACGTGAGCACCATCACGGGCACCAAGCCCTTCGAGTTCCTGGCGAAGGAATACGGCATCCCCGGTGTGGTTACGGGCTTCGAGCCCGTCGACGTGCTCCAGGGCATCGCCATGATCATGCGCCAGCTGCACGAGGGTAGGGCGGAGATCGAGATCGCCTACGCGCGCGGCGTCATGCCGCAGGGCAATCCCGTGGCGCTGGCTGCAATTGACGAGGTCTTCGAAACCTGCACCGCCACCTGGCGCGGTCTGGGCGATATCCCCGGCAGCGGATACCGTATCCGCGAGAAGTTCGCGCAATTCGATGCGCTGAAGCGCTTCCAGCCCGAAATCGAGCCCACCATCAACCCCAAGGGCTGCCGCTGCGGCGACGTCCTGCGCGCCCGCATGGAGCCCAGCGAGTGCCCGCTCTTCCGCAAAGTGTGCACGCCCGAGAACCCGGTAGGCCCGTGCATGGTCAGCAGCGAGGGCAGCTGCGCCGCCTACTACAGGTACTATTAAGAGAAGCCAAGCAAATCGCATTAACCGAAGCCAAACGTATCGCCACATCGGAGGGCGGCGCAGCAAACAAGCTGCGCCGCCCTCTTGCGTTGCCAGGCGGCTAACACGAGACCGGCGAGCCGAAGCCCGGCGAGATCAACACCGGCTGCGAAACCGCCCATACCATGAAACAAGAAGCGTGAAAACGGTCAAACAACGGCAGGATGTGCCGCTTAAGCGAGTGCTCAAGCAGCAAGGCCTTATATCGAAAAGCAAGAGCCGTTAAGTGCTTCAAGGAAGCCGTTCACGGCGTTCGGAAGAAGATTGCTACGTCAATGCAATAATCGAAAACCGATAGACCAAGGTTATCGGAGGGCGCTTTTCCCATTGGTTGTGCAAATATGAGCGCTCTGGCGAACCATAGACTTGACCATATAAATGCATGAATATCCGATTCGTACCGATAATCATTCGTACGAATTAGTTCATTCAAGGAAAATATCCAATAATCGGACAAAAAATGCATAAACGATTATTTCGGCTGTGTTACAGATTTTTGTGCAGCTGAACAATGAACTTGTGCAAAGTGCCTGAAAATACGTGTAAATGACCTATTGCAGGCGCACAACTCTGGTGTTATAAATATCTCGTCGGCAAAACCGGAACACGAAATGAAACGAACTTACAGGGTTGCCAAGTGATCTTTCCCTCTTAGCGAATTTCAAATCAGAAGGCCGGTTGAGCCAAAGAGTACACAATAGGTAGTGTGCATCGTCGAAGGTGTAGGAAGCACCTTCAAAGAAAGGAGACAGTCATGGCGAAGATTGTCAACTCTTGGAACGACTGGGATCCGTTGAAGCGCGTCATCGTTGGCCGCTGCGATAACTCCATGATCCCGCCCGAGGAGCCCGCAACCTCTGAGAAGGTGCCGGTCGACTCCGAGATGCGCGGCATGTGGGGCCTGCGCCCGCTGCGCACCGTCGAGCGTGGCAACGAGTGCCTCGAGAACCTGGTCAAGGCCGTTGAGGAGCGCGGCGTCGTCGTCGACCGCCCGACCCCTCTGCAGTGGAACCAGGCCATCGGTACGCCGGACTTCCGCAACGATTCCATGATGACCTGCATGCCTCCGCGCGACATCCTGCTGACCGTCGGCAACGAGATCATGGCTTCCGCCAACTCCTTCCGCTGCCGCTACTTCGAGTACCTGGCCTACTGGCCGCTCATGAAGCAGTACTTCGATGAGGATCCCGAGTTCCTGTGGACCCAGGCTCCCCGTCCTCGTCTGACCGACGCTTCCTACAAGCACAACTACTACGACGAGAAGATCACCCTGGAAGAGCGCCTCGTCCGTACCGCCAACAAGGACTTCGTGACCACCGAAGTCGAGCCGATGTGGGACGCCGCTGACCTCATGCGCATGGGCAAGGATATCTTCATCCAGCATGGCCTGACCACCAACCGCACCGCCATGGAGTGGTTCCAGCGCTACTATCCCGAGTACCGCATCCATGCCATGAACTTCCCGGGCGACCCGTACCCGATTCACATCGACGCCACCTTCGTGCCGCTGCGTCCGGGCCTGATTATCAACAACCCGCATCGTCATCCTGCCGAGGGCCAGAAGGACATCTTCGAGGCCAACGATTGGCAGATCGTCGACGCCGCTCAGCCTGCTCATGACGAGCCGCCCGCGCTGTGCTACAGCTCCGTGTGGCTGTCCATGAACTGCCTGGTCCTGGATCCCTCCACGGTCATCGTTGAGGCCTCCGAGGTCAACCAGCAGGAGCAGATGGACCAGCTCGGCATGAACGTCATCCCCGTTGACCTGCGCGACGCCTATCCGTTCGGTGGCGGCCTGCACTGCTCCACGGCTGACGTTTACCGCGAGGGCGAGTGCCTCGACTACTTCCCGAACCGCGTCAAGGACTGCACGCTCATCCACCCGGAGATGTGGGAGGACTAGGCTATCGGCCTAAACCAGAACCTACTCACGTAGGGCTCTGAACAAGTTATAGAAAGGGGCCTGGCACGACTAGTTCAGCCAGGTCCCTTTTTTAGTTCGCCTTCCAATCCAGTCAACAAGGGTTTTCGATTCGACCGGGCAGGATTCAGCTTAGATAGGGGTATCGATACAAGCTCGACCTAGTTTGGTCAGAACCGAAATTGGGTGAATTGGAGGCACCTGTACATGCTACTGGTTTTTAAGGAGGAACCAATGGCAGACGAAATCAACACTGCGGGCCAGGGGGATGGCTCCCAGGATTATCAGATGAATCGCAAATTGGGCACTATCTTCATGCTCATTTCCGCAACGGGCATGGGTTTGGTGCCGCTGTTCAGCCGTTGGGCTACGCGTACCAACATGTTCGATGCTACTCAGGGCTTGAACGGCTCCGATTCCGTCGGCGCAATCATGGCGCTTGGCCGCATGTCCATGGGCGTGATCTTCTTCGTGATTCTCATGGTTGCCACCCATAAGGTAACCACTTTCAAGAAGCTTAAGCTTTCTCCCGCAATCGCACTGGGTGGCTTGATGATCGGCATGTCCCTGGCATGCTACGTCACCTCTACGCTGATGACCACCGTTGCCAATGCCGTTATGTTCATTTACACCGGCCCGGTTATCTGCGTGCTGCTCGCTCGTATCTTCCGTAAAGAGCCGATGAGCCCGCTGCAGTGGGTATGCCTCTGCGTAGTGTTCATTGGTATGCTGTTCGGCGAGAGCCTTCTCGGCTTTGGCGTCGGTGGCAACGCATTTGGTCTTGACTTCAACATGGCCACTTCCACCCCGGAATTCCCGCAGAAGATCGTCGGCGACGTGTTCGGCCTGCTGTCCGGCGTGTTCTATGGCGCATCCATGTTCTTCAACGGTTATCGTAAGGATGCTGACACTACCGCTCGTGGTGTGTACAACTTCATCTTCGCTGTTATCGGCGCGGGTATCATTGCTATCCTGATGAACGTCGTTGGCATGGCCACCGGCCAGACCAACTGGATCACCGAAATTCACTTCACTGGTTTCAACTGGCTTGGCGCAGTGCTGCTGTGGATTGTGTGCGGCCCTATTGCTTTGGGCTGCCTGCTGGTCGCTGGCCGCAACTTGCCGGCAATGGACTATAGCACCATCGCCTACTGGGAGGTTCCTGTCGCTCTGTTCATCGGCCTGGTTGTGTTCGGCGAGCCCGTTACGCTCAACACCGCAATTGGTATCATCTTGATCGTTGGCGGCGGCGCATTCCCGACCGTCAAGGCTATGGTCCAGGGTTCCAAGATGGAGAAGCAGCAGCAAGTTGCTGAGAATCTGTCTGAACGTCTTGCCGAAGAGGCTGCCAAGGAGGAGGAGCGCTAGCATCCGCCAGCGCTAGACGTAGGAGCCTTTGAAAGGAGGCTGCGTCATGAAGGTTACGAATCGCTTAACGCACATTGCGACGAAGGTAAACTTCGAAACCGCAAAGACCGAGGACCAGCTGAAAGCTGCGTTCGAGGCAAAGGGCATCGCCGGGTTCCCTGCAATGCTCGACATCAAAGAGCGCACGGAGGAGCATGTCCAGTTCATCGCGCTTGATGACCTGCTGGCGTTTGCCAAGGCTTCCGGTGTTGCCGCCGTCACGTATGATGTTACGTATTTCCCGCACGCTGATCAGGGTGAAGTTGAGCGCCAGCTCACGCAGCTCGGTCGCGACTTGGAAATTAGCGCTGAAGTCATTAAGGACGTGTGTGCAACCGAGATTCAGGAGTACCTGGATCTTGATGCCAAGCGTGATGTGGCGGTTCCCGTCCATAGCATCGTCGAGTGCTATGTCAACGGTACGGCTTTCGCGTGGTATGGCCTGAACGACTATCCTCGCCTGAAGAGTGTTGTGCTTCAGAAGCTCGCCCGTGGCGGCCAGAAGGCAAAGCATGATTTCATCATGCGCGCCAGCCGTGCTCAGGTTGACCTGATGGACGAGGACGACATTCCTACGGACGTTGTTCTGCGGTAATAGCTAAATATGGTGGACTGTGCTTATATAAGGGAAGGTGCAGTCCACCATTTTTTTTGTCGGTTGCGGAACGTAAGTCATGAGGGATAGCGTTTCGCCTGATGAGGGCCTCTATGAAACGGCGAAATCATAGGAGGGGAGCCCTCGAAGAGGAGATTGTGATGGGGATATTCAATACTATTGGATTGGGTTCCTGTGCGAGCGATCTGAAATGGTTCCAGGGTGATTTCCATGAAAGATAACGCTCGGTTCGACGCGGAAAAGAGCAAGACCGTACGTAAGGTGGCAACGGCGTCCTTTTTCTGCAACTTCATCGAATGGTTCGACTATGCCACGTATTCGTACTTCGCGGTTGTTATCGCGCATGTGTTCTTTCCGAACGATGATCCTGCGTTAGCGTTGATTCAAACATTCGCAGTGTTCGCTTTGTCGTTCTTGCTTCGTCCTATCGGTGCTATTTTCTGGGGCAACATGGGCGACAAGAAGGGCCGTAAATGGTCGTTGACTGTTTCGGTCTTCATGATGGCTGGTGCCACGTTCTGCATCGGCTTGCTTCCTGGGTATGCTGCCTTGGGCATTTGCGCTCCGGCTTTGCTGCTTCTGCTCCGCATGATCCAGGGCTTCTCAGCTTCTGGCGAATATGCGGGTGCGGCAACGTTCTTGGCCGAGTATGCGCCCACGGACAAGCGCGGTATGTATTGCTCTATCGTTCCTGCCTCCACGGCCATCGGGCTGTTGGTTGGCAGCGCTTTTGCGACCGTCATGTACACCATCATGCCGGAAGCTGCGGTGAACGAGTGGGGCTGGCGCATCCCGTTCATCCTTGCCGGTCCTTTGGGTATCGGCGCGTATTTCGTGAACATCCAGCTCGAGGATTCTCCTACGTATCAGGCGATGCAGCGTGCGCTCAAAGACGCTGAGGCATCTGGCGCCGCCGGTGCCCCGGAGCGTCCGATTCACTGCCTGTTCACAAAGCATCTGCGTAAGCTGATCATCTCCATCGGCGCTGCAATGCTGAACGCCGTCGGATTCTATGTTGTGCTTACCTACCTTCCGGTATACCTGGAAACGGCCGTCATGATGCCGAAGAACGAGGCGTCGTTGATCACCACCATAGCGTTGGTAACCTACGTCGCTTTCATTTTCGCGAGCGGGCATCTGTCCGACAAGTTCGGTCGCAAGAAGATGCTGATCACCGCATGTGTGTGCTTCATCGTCTTCACCATTCCGGCGTTCATCCTGATGAGCACTGCGAATTTCGTGACCGTCCTCGTGGTCGAGTTGATCATGTGCTTGATCCTCACCATTAACGACGGTACCCTTTCCAGCTACTTGAGCGAGACGTTCCCCACTCAGGTGCGTTACTCGGGCTTCGCCCTTAGCTTCAATATGGCTAACGCGCTGTTCGGTGGCACGGCATCGTTCATCTGCACGTCGCTGATTACGGCGACGGGCTCCACCCTTGCTCCTGCGTTCTATATGGTTGCGGTTTCCTGCGTTGCGCTGGTGGCCATGATCATGTCGCACGAGCACTCGAACAAGGATTTGTCCGAGATTTAGAGGTTCGATTGGGCGATTGCGGGCTCCTCCTACCGCGATCGCCTGGTCATGGCAGGCAAGTTGTTGAAGATTTTTTATTTGGGAATCGCGTTTTGCCAACGCGTTTACTTGAGACGATTCTTCATCGGGCTACGTTGCTGAATGGTAACAACTTGTCTGCAAATGGCTAACATTGATAAGTGCACGGTATCATCTTCTTATCCGCCAGTGCATAGGCGGGCCTGCTTTGGCCCTGCCTTGAGGGTAAGGAGGTTGAAATGCGAAACAACATCGCTTCAAGGGGAGGCGATGAACTGCCGTGTGCTGCAGTCGGTTTCAGTCTCAAAGCCGCTGCACTGTTCTTAGGGGAAAATCATGAATGCTGACCAACCGAGACCGATTCACAACGAAGCTGAGCTCACCGAGGCTGAAAAGCATAAAACGCTGAAGAAGGTTGTGTTCTCTTCGTTCCTGGGCAACTTCATCGAGTGGTTCGACTATGCCAGCTACTCCTACCTTGCCACCGTCATCGCTTTGGTGTTCTTCCCGGGCGAAGACAAAATGGTCTCAACCATGATGACGTTCGGCGTGTTCGCGCTGGCGTTCTTGGTCCGTCCTCTCGGTGCCATTTTCTGGGGCAACATGGGCGATAAGAAGGGTCGTAAGTGGGCTCTGTCCATCTCTATCCTCATGATGTCCGGCGCCACCTTCCTTATCGGCTGCTTGCCGGGCTACGCCGTCATCGGCGTTGGCGCTCCGCTGCTGCTCCTGCTTATGCGTATGGTGCAGAGCTTCTCTGCTTCCGGCGAATATGCCGGCGCCGCCACGTTCATCGCCGAGTATTCGCCGAAGAACCATCGCGGTTTCTACTGCTCCATGGTTCCCGCCTCCACGGCCGTTGGCCTGCTGGTGGGCTCTCTGTTCGCTACCTGGATGTTCAACACGTTCGGCGCTTCGTCCGACTTCGTGGTGAACTGGGGCTGGCGTATCCCGTTCTGGCTGGCTGGTCCTCTTGGCTATATCACGCACTACATCCGCGAGCATCTGGAAGACTCCCCGGTGTACGCGAAGATGCAGGCCGAGCTTGCCGAGAAGGGCATGAAGAGCGAAGACAAGCCGATCCGCACCCTGTTCAAGAAGCATTTCCGCGTGCTGGCCATCTCCTTCGGCGCATGCGTGCTGAACGCTGTGGGCTTCTACGCTGTTCTGACCTACCTGCCGAACTACCTTGAGGCTACGCTGAATTACGATCCTGCTCAGGCGTCCATCATCACCACTATCGTGCTGGTCGTCTACATCGGCTTCATCTTCCTTTCCGGCCGCATCTCCGACAAGTTCGGTCGCAAGAAGATGCTCATCACGGCTGCTGCAGGCTTCGTGGTCTTCACTATCCCCGCGTTCTGGCTGCTGAACACGCTGGACTTCTTCACCATCTTGGTGGTCGAGCTGGTCATGTGCTTGATGCTCACCATCAACGACGGTACGCTTTCCAGCTACCTGTGCGAGACGTTCCCGACCGACGTGCGTTACTCCGGCTTCGCCCTGAGCTTCAACCTGGCTAACGCCATCTTCGGCGGTTCCGCTTCGTATATCTCCTTCGCCCTGATCAACGTCACGGGCGACCCGATCGCTCCTGCGTACTACATGGTCTTCATCGCCATTCTGGCCCTGGGCGCCATGATCGCGTCGCACGAGCACACCGGCAAGGACCTGTCCGAGGTGTAATGCTTATACGCATATCGGCAATCCTACGATTTGCCTGATGAATGCCGCTCGAGTGTCTTCACTCGAGCGGCATTTCCTTTACAATGGGTGCATAGGGTTTTTGCGTAAAGGAGACCGATGTGAGTGAGGCGAATCAAACCCCTAAATCGTTGAAGGCTCAGATCACGCGCACGTCGCTTGTGCTTGCCGCCGCGGCGCTTTTGCGCGAACAGGGCCCGAAGGCGGTCACGTATCGCAAGGTAGCGCAATGGGCGGGGGCCGCTTCATCATCGGTCGGATATTATTTCGAATCCACCAACCAGCTTCTGTATGAAGCCGGTCGTTACAACATCCAGCTTTGGGCTGAGCGCGCTGAGAACGCCGCTGCCACTGCTGAGTCCATGGACCAGGCTGACTGTCGCAAGCATCTGATTAATCTGCTCATCAGCGCCAGCCTGCCCGATGATTCCGTCAATCCAGCTGCTCACTACATGCAGTTGCTTGCCGCATCCGAGTCCGAGGACGTTACCGAGGCGTATCGCAACGGTCGCATGCAGCTTGATCAGGCGGTCGGGCGGATTCTGACACATGCGGGTGTGAAGCTGCCTGCGCATGTGGTGGGAATCGTCGTCGACGGTGCGGCCGTCGCGGCAATCTCCGAAGGCCGTGATGTCAGGGAGATCGCAGCCGAGCTCTTGGAGAGCCTTGTCTCAGCGTATGAGCGCTAAGACGTGTTCGCCGCTTTGGTGCGAAACTTCGGTTCAGCCAATATGCTGCTAGAGCTGTGATATCGAAACGCGCAAAAGGCCCGGACCATATGGTCCGGGCCTTTCTGCATCTTGCGAAGGAAGGGGATTCGCTTAGATGCCGATCACGCCCATGCCGACCAGCACCAGGGCTGCGATGCCAAGTGCGCTCACAACGCCCATGCCGGCTTTCTCGCCCTTCGTCAGAGCGTAGCCGCGGTCCTTGCGAGCCTTGGCGTACACGAAGAAGCCGGGGATGTAGCCAACGCAGGTGAGCAACAGGAACGACCAGCCGTTGTACAGCACGCCGACCACCTGGAAGGCCAGGGCGATGACGCCGATGGCGATCTGAGCCGCATTCTTGTCCTCCTTGGCGGAGAACTTGATCTGGTACAGCGCGATGAACGCCCAAGTGATCACGATGGAGACGGTGCACATGCTGAAGGCGAAGTTGTACGCATCCTCACTGAACATCAGCACGATCAGGAACACTTGGATGCAAGCGCCTACGAGCAACAGGCTCATCTGCGGTGCGCCCTTGCTGTTCAGCTTGCCCCAGGACTCGGGGAGCAGGTGGCGCTCGGCCATTTCAGAGGTGGTCTCGGCGGGCAGCATGGTGAAGGAAAGCCAGGCGCCTGCAACACCGACGATGATGGCGATGCTGATGAACGCGCCGCCCCAGCCGGGAGCCATGGAATCGAACACGTAGAGCATTGCGGGGTAGTCCAGCTGAGCGATCTCGGTGTAGCTCATGTAGCCGTAGGGGAGCACGGAGCAGCCGACGTAAATGAGCAGCAGGCAGATCAGGCCGATAACGGTAGCCTTGCCCGCCTCATGCTTGTTACGGGCGCGGGAGCTCATGACCGCAGCGCCCTCAATGCCGATGAACACCCACATCATGATGATCATGCAGTTCATGACCTGCTCGAACAGGCCGCCCATGCTAGCAGCGTCAGCGCCCATCTCGCCAGCAGCGACGGCGTTGTTGTACACGTTGCCCCAGAAGTCGGCGGTGAAGATGCCGGCGTTGAACATGAAGATGGCGAAGATCAGGAAGATGCCCAGAGAGGCAACCTTCGCCACCATGACGATAGCGTTCAGGAACGAGGCGCTCTCAACGCCGCGGATGACCAGGAAGGTCAGCGCCCACATGAACAGCGAGGCGACGATCACGCACGGCAGGGTGTTGCCGGGGAGGAAGGTGGGGAAGAAGTAGCCCAGCGTGGACATCATCATCGTGGCGAACGCGATGTTGCCCAGCCATGCGGACAGCCAGTAACCCCAGCCGGAAACGAAGCCGGCAAGCGGGCCGAAGCCCTCCTCGGCGTACTGGAAGATGCCCTTGAGCTCGGGCTTCTTGGCGCCCAGGTTGTTCAGCGACAGGGCAAGGGCTGCGAAGCCGATACCGACGACTGCCCAGGCTACCAGCACGGCGCCGGGGCTGGCGACGCCCGCAAGCTGCCCGGTGATGGCGAACACGCCGGAACCGATGCAGGAGCTGACGACCATGCCGATCAGCCCGAACAGGCCGATACCTTTAGCTTTCTCACTCATGATTTCCCTCCTTAGTAGAAATCAACTGTTTGGTTTCGCCCCTGGACTCCGCTTGTTTAGCCGGACATACCGAACCTGCTTACGGTGGCGAATCCCGTTTTACAGGCTCAAACGGAACGCAGAGGCGAAACCGATGGAAAACTGCGGGCAGCGCGTTGTTTCGCAAGCTGCCCAAAGGGGAGGCCGATCGATCCGGCGGCCTCCCCCGATGAAAGCGATTAGTCCTCGCGCACGACCGGCATGCTCATGCAGCGCGGGCCGCCACGGCCGCGGGACAGCTCGGCCGAGGGGATCTCGATGACGTCGATGTTGTTCTTACGCAGAACGGCGTTCGTGACGTCATTGCGCTCGTAAACAACCACGCGGCCAGGAGCGATGCACAGCGTGTTGGAGCCGTCGTTCCACTGTTCGCGCTCGGCGGCGATGCGGTCGCCACCGCCGCAGGGGATCAGCGTCACCGGCATGCCGATGTACTTCTCCAGGATCCGCTCGAGCGGGGCGTTGATCTCATGCACCTTGATGCCGTCGCCCTCGGGCGTGATCTCGAACACGGACAGCGGGCCCATGATGCCGGGATGGATGGTGAACTTGTCCACGTCGATCTGGGTGAACACGGTGTCCAGGTGCATCATGGCGCGGTTATTCGGGATGTTGAACGCCAGGATGGTGTCGACCGGGGAGGTGGGGTCGTTGAAGATGTTGTGGGCGATGCCGTCGATGGCGTCGGGCTCGGTGCGCTGGGAGATGCCGATGGCCAACACGTGCTCGTTGATGTTAAGGATGTCGCCGCCCTCGATGTGGAAGGTGTTGTAGCGGCTGTAGTACTGCGGGGTGCCCTTGAAGTCCGGGTGGTAGTTGAAGATGTACTCGCCGTAGATGGTCTCACGGTTGCGGGTGACGGAATACATGCGGTTGATGGAAACGCCGTTGCCGATCATCGCGAAGGGGTCGCGGGTGAAGTACAGGTTCGGCATCGGGGCGACGACCATCTTGGAGGCCTCGGACACCAGGTCGACCAGGGAGTTGGACTTGTCGGTGTGCAGCTCGGTGAGGTTGATGCCCTCCATGGTCTTCAGGACGAAGTCCTTGGCGTCGGGGTAGTTCTCCTGCATGTAATCGAAGATGATCTTGCGATAACGCTCGGTCTTGATGCCGGCTTCGTCGATCCACTGCAGCAGGAACTTCTCGCGCAGCTCGGGGTCGGCGGCCAGAACCTCGGCCGTCAGGTCCTCCAGGTACACAACCTCAACGCCGTTGTCGCGCAGGGCCTGTGCGAAGCCGTCATGCTCCTCCTGGGCAACCTTCAAGAACGGGATGTCGTCGAACAGCAGCTCCTCGAGCGTGTTCGGGGTGAGGTTCAGAAGCTCCTTGCCGGGACGGTGCAGGAGCACCTTTTTCAGCGGCTTGATCTCGCTTTTGACGTTCACGCCAGCCATTGCAAACCTTCTTTCGTCTCGTGGGATGAAGACTATCTTCGCCGTGCAAGCCTTCCAGCGTTTCTTGGCCTAACGCCTTGGGCTTGCGGTTGGGGCGTTTTCGGTGCCCCGTTCCGTTGATCCCACTTTGCAACCGCCGTGTAAAATCGGGAAGGTCTAACGCGGATTTAACGACCCTCGTTTAGAGGTGGAACCAAGGATTAACGCCGGGCAAAACTTCCTAAACCCTCGATAAACCCCTGATGGGAAGCTTGTGGTATGGCATGGGGAAATGCTGGTAAGTAGAGTTGGCCCTCGTCGGTTTAGTTGACTTCGGCGCTCATTATTTCTGTAAGCAGGGTGGCAAATCGGGGTTGAGGGTAAAATAGGTACGGGTAAGTAGTTACAATACCGAGGATTGCCTTGGCCAGCTACGGGAGGCTGGCGGCAAAGCGTTCTACGGAGGGGCCTGTGGAGCTTGCATTGTTCTATTACACGCTGCTGATGCTGTTCGTTTCCATTTTGGTGGCGGCGGTATGCTTGTCCTCGTATCTGGTGTCGCGTAAGAAGACCATGTTGTTCCTGTCGGTCGCCTTTGCGTTCTACTTCTTCGACATCTCCTTGGTATTTCAAGACGAGTTCATCGTTCGCTCAAGCGGGGATGCGCTCACCTCCGGATATCTTGTCATCCGCTCGCTTGCCTCGGTGCTGACCGGAGGCGGGTTCGTCACGGCGTTCTGGGTTTTGCTTTGCGACTATCTGAACGAAACGCGCCGCAGCATGTTCGTAGTGCCGCCGGCGGTTTTCGCGGTCGCCAGCATCGCCACGCTGGTGTTTCTCCCTGATGGCGATCTGCAGCGTTTCTGGTTCTGGTCTATTCGCCAGTTCTATATATATTGGATTCTGCTGTATGCGGGATATAGCTTCTTGCGTCAGAAGGATGAAGCCGAGCGCGCCCGCATGTGGCGGCATCGGGGCCTGTATGCGGTGGCATGGCTGCTGGGCCTGATCGTGTTGGCAGAGGACGCCGTCTCCTTCCTGATGATGGACTTGCCGTTGGTCAATCTGGGCTCGATTATCTTCAGCGCCGAGCGCAGCTATGCCGAGAATCTGCTGATGCTGGTCATCGGCGTGGCCGCGGTGCGCAACGCGGTCCGGATGCTTTCGCTTCGCTTCGAGCGGCCGCCGGCGCAGGGTGGTAGCAAGCAGCAGGAGCAGCAGATCATCGAGAACCTTAACGTGTTCGCCACGCGACATAAGCTCTCCCAGCGCGAGCGTGAGGCTCTCTACCTTATCTTGTTGGGCAAGGATAATCAGAACATCGCATCCGAGATGTCGCTGGCGCTTTCCACGGTGAAGGTGCATGTGCACAACATCCTGAAGAAAACGGGCGATGCCAGCCGACAGGAATTGATCCAGGGCTTCTGGAAGATGTCGTAAGGCGCGCGCCGGTTTTGCCGTCCGTCCTTGAAAACCTACCCTCCGCCGCCGTTGACCGACACGCTGTGTTACGGGCGCGTATCGAAACGGCCTCACAAACGCTTTCGCGTGCTAAAGTATCCCCCATATACCACAAGGAGGGGCGGGGATGCCCCGGTAGGAAAGGAGGGAACGATGGCAAGCTCGATTACCGAGAAGCTGAAGAACATCGGCCCCGGTGCTTTGGTCGCAGCTGGTTTCGTCGGTCCTGGCACGGTCACCACGTGCACGGTTTCCGGCGCAAGCTATGGTTACACCATGCTGTGGGCGCTGCTGTTCGCCACCGTTGCAACCATTATCTTCCAGGAGATGGCGGCTCGCGTCGGCATCGTCACGCAGGAGGGCCTGGGTGAGAACATCCGCGATCGCATTTCGCATCCGGTGCTGAAGTGGATTGCAATCGTGATTGTTATCATCGCCATCTTCATCGGCAATACTGCATACGAGACGGGCAACATCACGGGCGGCATCCTGGGCATCCAGGCGGTAGTCAATGCCCCCATGATCCCTATCGTCATCGTGCTGGGCGTTCTGGCCTTCGCCGCCATGTGGGTGGGTTCTTACAAGCTGGTCGAGAAGATCCTCACGGGCATCGTCATCTTCATGGGCCTGGTGTTCCTTATCACCGCTTTCGCCTCTCCCGTTGATTGGGGCGCGGTCGTGGCCGGCCTGTTCACGCCTTCCCTGCCCGAGGGCCAGGCTGGCGCCAAGGGCATCCTGACCGCCGTGGGCCTGATCGGCACCACCATCGTGCCGTACAACCTGTTCTTGCACGCTTCCGGCGCATCCGAGCGCTTCAAGGACCCCGAGCAGATCGCCGACGCACGTTTCGACTGCGTTCTGTCCATCGGCCTGGGCGGCATCATCTCCATGGCCATCCTCGTCTGCGCCGCGGCGAACATGCATGCCGCCGGCATCACCGTCACCAACGGCAAGGACATGGCCGTCGCCCTGCAGCCGCTGCTGGGTAATTGGGCCACGGTGCTCATCGGCATCGGCCTGCTGGCCGCCGGTTTCTCCAGCGCCATCACTGCTCCGCTTTCCGCTGCTTACGCCGTCAACGGCGTGCTCGGCTGGGGCAAGACCCTGAAGGACCTGAAGTTCAAGATCGTTTGGATCATCGTGCTGGTGGCTGGTTGCCTGATGGCCGTGCTGCTGGGCAAGAGCCCCACGGAGCTGATCCTGGTGGCGCAGGCGGCAAACGCCATTCTGCTGCCTATCATGGCGTTCTTCGTGATGTACGTCGCCAACGGCAAGAGCCTTGGCAAGTGGCGCAACCATGCGTTCTCCAACATCTGCGGCGTCATCTTCATCTGCATCACGCTGTTCATGTGCTGGCGCAATATGTCCAGCTTCCTGACCACGCTGCAAACGCTTATCGGCGCATAGCGGCTTCGGCAGCGGAAAGCATGTGCAAAGGCCTGTCGGACGAAAGTCCGACAGGCCTTTTTCATCGTTGGGATGTGCTCGGCTTTACCTGCTTATCACCCCTCGAGCCTCTTTCGGCATCCTGTGGACCGCATATACTGATAGGGTGCAAAAGGAACGGCTTTCACGCGGCGACTGCGCCATCTTCGCAGGCAAACCTAGTTTGGCTGCGAAGGTCGCAAAGCCCGTGCTGGAAGGCGGCCGCAGGTTCGGCCGAAGAAGCCGGCAGGGACGTATCGACCAGGTATGGCGATGCACCGCCGAGGTAAGGAGCGCCCGATGAACATTCTGGCAATCAACGGCAGCCCTAAGGGTAAACGTAGCAATACCTGGCGCTTGACCAGCGCTTTTCTTGAAGGGATCGTCGCTTGGGAAGAAAACGGGCGCAAGCAGGCGCCGGCAATCGAAACCCTTAGCGTCAGCGCGCTTGATATCAAGCCTTGCCTGGGCTGCTTTTCCTGCTGGAGCAAGACGCCCGGCAAATGCTGCATCCATGACGACATGCGGGCGGTCATCGAGAAGATCTTGTGGGCCGACGTCATCATCTGGAGCTTCCCGTTGTATTACTTCGGGTTGCCCGGCCAGTTGAAGAACCTGATCGACCGCCAACTTCCCATGTCGTTGCCCTTCATGAGCGCGGAAACGGAAAGCGGCGGGCACCCTTCCCGCTACGACATGAGCGGCAAGCGCACGGTGGTGGTTTCGACCTGCGGTTTCTATACGGCGAAGGGCAACTACGGCTGCGTGACCAGCTTGTTCGACCGGCTTTGCGGGAAGGGCGGTTACACGGCGATCTTCTGCGGGCAGGGCGAGCTTTTCAGGGTGAAGGAGCTGGCGGATCGCACCGACGAGTACCTTTCCTGGGTTCGGAAAGCCGGGGAGGAGTTCGCTTCCGGCGAAATCTCAACGGAAACCCGCGGCAAGCTCGATCGGAGCCTATTTCCGCGCGATGTCTTCGAGGCGATGGCGGATGCCAGCTGGGGGGTTGGCGAATCGGGCGAAAAGGAAGACCCTAGCCTTGTGTTCACCCGGCAGATGGCGGCCTTGTATCGCAAGCAGGCATGGCCGGGGCGAGATATCGTGCTCGACATGAACTATACCGATATTGGCAACACCTACCGCATCGTTCTTGGGGAAAGTGGGAGCCGCCTTGAGACGGAACCCGCCGAAGGCTTCTCCTCGGATTTCACCACACGCATCAACACGCCATTGAGCGTTTGGCGCTCGATCGCCAGCGGGGAGATCGCTGGCGACGAGGCGCTTATGCAGCATTTGTACTCGGTCGAGGGCGATTTCGATTTGATGATGCATTGGGACGATTATTTCGGCGCAGCGAGTGGCGCGGATGTCGGCGAAACGGATGCTGGTGAATCGGGCGCCGTTGCGGATGGAGGCCCTGCCGCGGGCTCGAAGGCAAACAAGCCGAAAACCAACATGCTGCTGCTTTTGACTCCTTGGATCGTATTCTGGATTGCGGCTGCGATCGATGGCTTCTGGGGAAGCCTGGTCAGCATAGGGGTATGCGTCTTGCTGCCTGTTCTGATGCGGCGGACGAAGGCGACCGCGTACGACCAGGTCTCGGCGTTGCTGGTTTCAGCGTGCTCCATCGCGTTGCTGGTGGGAGCGTCCCCTGCTCTGGTGATTCCGGCGTCTTATCTTCTGTTTGGGCTGATGTGGACGGTTTCCTGCTTCCTCAAAGTGCCGCTGACCGCGCACTATTCGAAGAACAGCTACAACGGGGAAGCGGCATTGCGCAATCCAATCTTCATAAGGACGAACCGCATCTTGACCGCGGCGTGGGGCGTGCTGTACCTGATCACTCCTATCTGGACGTGCTTCATCATGCAAACGGATGCAGCCAGCTTCGTCGGCGCGATCAACTCCATCCTCCCCGCGTTGATGGGCGTATTCACCGCCTGGTTCCAAAAGTGGTATCCCCCGCATATAGCGCGCGGATAGCTGAGGTTTGGGGTCGATGAGCCGTGGCAGCGCCCTTGAGGCTGCCTTTCCCGTACGCGTGCTTGCGCATTCGCCTGAGTGCGAGCAGGCGCTTCTCCGTCTAATGGATGATGGTTGCGGGGCGATTTCGAGCGGATTGGCCCCGGTGTGCCGCTCTTGTCGGGACAATGGCTCCTCAGGAAACGAAAAGGCCATCAGCTTGAGCCGATGGCCTGGTGTTTCGTGGTGCCCCAGATACGATTCGAACGTACGACACCCGCTTTAGGAGAGCGGTGCTCTATCCCCTGAGCTACTGAGGCGCGCACATCATTGTAGCATTAAACCCAATGACGCGATGCGGGTACATGTCATTACCACGGGTTAAGCTTCGGGGGTTGCTTGCGGCTATCGCAGACAACCCCAAAACCATAGGATGCTTGGCTGCGCGTCTTCGCGAGCGTTGCAACAGGTTGCCTTAGTTTCCTGTATCGAAAGGCGCATGGGGTCCTGGATGCGCAAGTGGGTGCGCATACTGCTCTGCGGCGCACCCACTTGCGCATTTTCCTTATGGCGCGGCGTTACGCCCTCGCAAACTCAAGCAACTGCGCAGGATTGGAGATGATCGCGCCCGCCTGCGCCTCTTGCAGGGTGCTTACGGGATTGTAGCCCCAGTCGACGCCGATCGCGTACGTTCCGGCGTTGTGGGCGACGCGCATGTCGCTGGCAGAGTCGCCTACGTAGGCGGTGCGCTCGGGAGCGCTGCCCAGCTCCTGGATGGTTTGCAACAAGCCGGCGGGGTCGGGCTTGCGGGGAATGGCTTCGCATTCTCCATGCAGCACCTCGAAAAGGTCGGGGAGAAATCGCGGGATGACATCCTTCACGCCGCCCTCGTATTTGTTCGAAAGCACCGCAAGCTTGCATCCTCGCGCTTTCAGCTCGGCAAGCGTCTCGGGCATGTGTGCGTAATGGCGCGTGCGAGCATGCCCGGTTTGGGGGTAAAGCGCCTTCCAATATTCAAGCGCTTCTGCGCAAACGGTTTCAGAGGTTCCCTCGGGAAGGGCGCGGTAAATCAGGCGTTGCGCGCCGTCGCCCACGAAGCTGCGGATGGCGGCGTCGGTGTGCGTGGGGTAGCCGAAGTGCGCAAGGGTCTCGTTGGTGACGTGGATGAGGTCGGGCATGGTGTCCAGGATGGTTCCGTCCAAGTCGAAGATGAACGTGTCGAATATCGGATGCGATTCGGTCATCGTTGCCTCCTGAAAACGAAAACGACGGCACTGGGCCGTCGTTGATGATCGATGGAGCGGGTGACGGGACTCGAACCCGCGAATGCGAGCTTGGGAAGCTCGTGCCTTACCACTTGGCGACACCCGCATGCTTGGTAGGCGCTCCTGCCATACCGTGTCGGCATTATAGCCTAAAACGCGCGAATGGGGGTAGGGAATGGTAAACGCATGCGAAATTCCCCACACCTAGGCATGATAAATGCGATCGCACCGGTTCACGAATACGGATCGAACTGCCAATCGGGGGCTTTGCGCGGGATGGCGATGCTTGTCGGATCGAACTGCTCGAACAGCAGCTTCTCCGGCGTGGTCTCAAGCGCATCCGCAAGTTCCTCGACCATCGAAAGGCGAACGTTCGCTGTGCCTTTCTCAATCTTGTTGAGCTGCGGCCGGCCGATGCCGACCATGGCCGCGAAGCAGGTCTTGTTGATCCGGCCCCGTTCGCGAAGCCGCTTCACGTTGCGGCCGAGCGTGACGGCCATCTTCGGCTCGTCGTTCGGCGCAGTCGCCAGCTCATCGATATGTGGGACGGGAGTCTGCATGCATCGAGCGTAACGGCATGATTACGCAATGCTGTAACCCAGCGGTTACGTTCCGAGGGTATTTTTCAAGAAAAGCAGCGCTATAACCTATATATAGGAACGGGATAGGGCGAGCTCCCGTGAATACCCTGTTTCGGTCGCATGCCATTTTTATGGTTGCCAATCTGGGATGATACAATGCACGATGATTAATTGGGGCCTGGTGCACGGTTGTGAGCGTTCGCCAAGCCGCTGAAAGAAAGATGAAATCGGGCAGCGTAGGCACCATGCCGGTGGGGAGCCGCATGGAATCTGTGCGGTGCGGAAGAAGGTAACGCAGGCCCGAACGGACTGCTGTGAGGAGATTTTGCATGGCATTCAAAAAGAACCGCCGTCCCCAAGCGAACGATCCGCTAGCTTCCCAAGTGCCTGCCGGCTACCGTCCGGCGTTCACTCCCGGCTCCCAAGGCCCCGGCGCGAACAACGCGTTTCGCAATCAGGCGGGCGCATCGCAGTATTCGCGCTCGAACCCGCAGTATTCGGCGCAGCGTTCGCGCAAGTCCGCCAAGGGCAAGAAGATTGCCCTTGGCGTGTGCTGCGCGCTGATCGTCGCCCTTATCGGATGCGGAACAGCGTTCGCCGTATGGTACAACAACGTGAACAGCCAGCTGAACACGGGTGGCAAAACGTCCGAGGAGCTGGAGAACATCAACGAGCAGCTGGTCAGCTCCAATTTCAACGAGCCGTTCTACATGATGCTGATCGGATCGGATAAGCGCGAGGGCGATGACGAAGGCGGCGCACGTTCCGACACGAACATCGTCGTGCGCGTCGACCCGACTTCCAACCAGGCAACGCTCGTGTCTATTCCCCGCGACACCATGATCGATATCGACGGCTACGGCACCAACAAGTTCAACGCCGCGTACAACTACGGCGGCGCTGCAGCGACCATCCGCGAGGCAACCCAGCTCACCGGCGTCAGCATCTCGCATTATGCCGAAGTCAACTTCGAGGAGCTGGTCAGCCTGGTCGACGCCGTCGGAGGCGTCGACGTCATGGTCGACGAGCGCATCGACGACACCGATGCCGACAACACCGCCGACCACCCCGAGAACCCGCGCATCATCATCGAGGCCGGCGAGCAGCACCTTAACGGCGAGCAGGCCCTGGTGTTCGCGCGTAGCCGCGCCTACGTCGACGGCGACTTCACGCGTACGGCTAACCAGCGCAAGCTTATCCAGGCTCTTGTGGACAAGGTGCTGGCCCTGCCCGTCACCGAGCTGCCCGGCGTTATCCAGGCTGCGGCGAAGTGCGTTACCACCGACATGAAGGTCAACGACATCATCTCGCTGGCGCAGCAGTTCAAAGATGACGGCGATCTGCTCATGTATTCCGCCATGCTGCCTTCCGTCACCGGCTACGTCGACGGCGTTTCCTACGTGTTCGCCGATGAGGACAAGGTCACTGAGATGATGAAGGTCGTCGATCAGGGCGGCGATCCCAGCGGCATCACCGGCTCCACCAGCAAGCTTGCGCAGAAATATGGCGCCGGCTCGTCTGCGGGCGGCTCTTCCACGGGCGGTACCGCTACGGGTAGCGGGATGTATGCCGGCAATGACTACGATACGGGCGGCGCATCCGCCTATAGCGGCGGTTACTCTGCAAGTGGAACCGGCTCTTCGTCTTACTATGGCGGCGCAACGGGTGGTGCCACGGGCGGCTATGCCGATACGTCGTCCAACGCATCCGGTGCCGGGACAGGCTATTCCGGAGCGGCATCCACCGGCGGTTCTGCTGGCTCGTCCGGCACGGGCGGCTACGCAACAGGTGCGGGAACCGGCGGCTACGCAGCGGGAACCGGCGTGGGGTCTGCCTACTAGCGCTTTCTACGATCTGCAAAGGGACGCGGTTTAAAGCTGCGTCCCTTTTTTCTTCCCAACGAAAAGGGCTCGCAATCCAAATGGGATTGCGAGCCCTTGTGCGTTCAGCAATGGATAACGGGTTACTGCTCGGTGGCGTATCCGTCGGGGTTCATGGACTGCCAACGCCAGCTGTCGGCGCACATGCGGTCAAGGTCATACTCGGCGACCCAGCCCAGCTCGGTGCGCGCCTTGTCGCAAGCGGCGTAGTTGGTGGCAACGTCGCCGGCGCGGCGCGGCTTGATCTGGTAGGGGATCTCGTGGCCGCAGGCTTTCTCGAACGCGTGCACGACATCGAGCACGCTCGAGCCCTTGCCGGTGCCAAGGTTGAAGATGCCCACGCCGCGGCGGCTGCCGTCGGCGGCTGCTTCACCTTCCAGCGACCCAAGGCCCAGCGCCTTGCCGGTGCCCACTTTGCCGCCCATCCATTCAAGCGCCGCCACATGTCCGCGGGCCAGGTCGACCACGTGGATGTAGTCGCGCACGCCCGTGCCGTCCGGAGTGTCGTAGTCGTCGCCGAACACGCCGACGCACTCCAGCTTGCCCACGGCAACCTGGGCGACGTAGGGCAGCAGGTTGTTCGGGATGCCCTTCGGGTCCTCGCCGATCAGGCCGCTCTCATGCGCGCCGATGGGGTTGAAGTAACGCAGCAGCACGACGTTCCACTCGTTGTCGCCCACGTACAGGTCGGTGAGCACCTGCTCGAGCATGCTCTTGGTCCATCCGTAGGGGTTGGTGCAGTCGTGCTTGGGGCACTCCTCGGTGATCGGGATGAACTCGGGCTCGCCGTATACCGTCGCGCTGCTGGAGAACACGATGTTCTTCACGCCATGGTTGCGCGCCACATCGCACAGCACCAGCGTGCCGGCGATGTTGTTCCAGTAGTACTCCAGCGGCTTCTGCACGCTTTCGCCAACTGCCTTGAAGCCGGCGAAGTGGATGATGGCGTCGACGTCGTTTTCGGCGAAGATGGCGTCAAGCGCTTCTCGGTCCAAGATGTTCTGCTTGTAGAAACGCAGCTGGGCGTCGTCGGCGTCGATACCGCAGATCTTGCGGATGCGGTCGACGGCGATCTGGCTGGAATTGCTCAGGTCGTCCACGATGACCACGCTGTAGCCTCGCTGGATCAGCTCGACGCAGGTATGGCTGCCGATGAATCCGGCACCGCCCGTGACCAGGATGTTCAGGTCCTTCTGGTCTTTCGCCAGTCCTTTGTTTGCCATGAAAGCTCCTTATCCTTTGAGCAGGTTTTCCCTGTACGCGAAAGCGCGTTCTCATGTGCTTCATGGTAGCAGCCCGGCGGTTTCTTGCAGGTAAAGAGCTCGAAAGCAACACGCGAACATGAGCATGTTGAAGGTAACGGCGGCGGTCGTTGCTGATAAAGCACCGTTCGAAACGAGTTCAAAGACTATTCTTGACTAAGAACAATTATATTGCTATCCTATTCTCAGTTGGAGATAACGCGTCTTCGGTATCTCCTCCCCCTCGTTTCACTCGTCTGACGCAAAGGCCGCTTCCCCCGCGGCCTTTCGTCATTTTCAGGATCGCTTGTCCCCGAATCTCGGCAGCTTTTTCAGCAAAGCCCAGGCGATTTGCTTGTCTTGAGGCGTCTTCAGAAGGGATTCGAAGTCCAGGAAGGATACGGTAGTGCGGCCAAGCAGGCGGGTTGCCTTCCCGGGGGGAACGGCAAGGTGATACGCTTGCCCGAGGAGCGCGGCGCTTTTGCCGTCCGCGGCTACGATGCAGATCGGGTCCAAGCCCTCGATCAGAACGAACAGGGCCTGCTGGTCAAGGTCGCCGGGCACGACGAATGTGCACGCGTCATGCCCGTACCCCAAAGCCGCTAACGAGCTGTCCAGCGCTTTTTCGGCGGCTTCCGAAAGCGATTCGGAGCTGATGACGCAGCACAGCCCGGCGTGGGCGCCGCTCATATATTGACCGAACAGCTCCCAGGTTTCGTCCAATGCGACCTCGTATTTGTTACCGCTCATGGTTTTTTTCACACCCGCTCTTGCCCTTGAAACGCGTTCGCCGTATAACCGAATCATACCAAGAACGCGAACAGCCGCGAATGACGCGAAGCCAGCATCGCGGGACAAAGGAGGACGTTATGTGCACGAACGGCATCAACACCGGTCAATTCGAGATGATGATCGAGCAGATCGACGACCATTTGAAGCTTGAGCGCCGTTGGGCCCATACGCTGGGCCACAAGGCGGGCGACGCCGGCTACGAGACCGTCTCCAAGAAGCTGCACGAGGCCCAGGCTCTCATCGACGACGTGCGCGCACTGCTCGACGAGGCGAAAGACGCGCTGGAAGACGATGCCGAGGCCGCCGGCGGCGTTACGGTGGAGCTGGTATAACCCGGTATGGCGAACGACCTGATGCGGTTCTCGGTCGCCATGCCCGAGGACCTCTTGGTGAGCTTCGATCGCCTGGTATCGCGACGGGGGCTTGCGAAGAACCGTAGCGAAGTGGTGCGAGACCTGGTCCGCGATGCGCTGGTGGAGGACGAGTGCGCGATGCCCGGCGTCGAGGTTGCGGGGTCGCTGACCATCGTGTTCGACCACCACGCAAACGACCTGCAGGAAAAGCTTCATGCCATCCAGCATGAGTACTTCGGCAACATCGTGTCGTCCATGCACGTGCATCTGGATGAGCACATGTGCTTGGAGGTCATCGTGCTGCGCGGCCATACGGAGCTGGTCCAGAGCATCGCGAACCTCATTTTGGGGACCAAGGGCGTGCAAAACGGCAAGCTCGTGCTCACCGTCGCAGAGTATCATCACGAACACGAGTAAGCGATCATCGGCCGTGCGGATCGAACGCCGTACGGCCGTTCATATATATAAGGAGCAATGAAATGGATACTACGGTCATGCTCGGCCATGGCAGCGGCGGCACCATGATGAAGCGCATCATCGACGAGGTGTTCTTCGCCGCCTATGCAGGCGAAGAGCTTTTGCGCGGCGATGACGCGGCAGTGCTGCCCGCACCGGCGCAAGGCGAGCGCCTGGCGTTTTCCACGGACAGCTTCGTGGTCACGCCGCACTTCTTCCCGGGCGGCGATATCGGCCGCTTGGCCGTATGCGGCACGGTGAACGACGTCGCCACCAGCGGCGCCACCCCGCGCTACTTGAGTTGTGGCTTCGTGTTGGAAGAGGGCTTTCCCATCGAGGACCTCAAGCGCATTTGCGCCAGCATGGCCGAAGTGGCCAAGGAAGCAGGTGTGCATCTGGTCACGGGCGATACCAAGGTGGTCAACCGCGGCCATGGCGACGGCGTGTACATCAACACCGCGGGCATCGGCACGCTGCGCGAGGGAGTGAACCTGGGCGGTGCGCAGTGCAAGCCGGGTGACAAGGTGCTGGTCAGCGGCACGCTGGGCGATCACGGCATCACCATCATGAGTTGCCGCGAGTCGCTGTCGTTCAAAGCCGATCTGCAAAGCGACGCTGCTCCCCTGAACCACCTCATCGCCGAGGTGCTTGCGGCGGCGCCGGGCACGCGCTGCTTCCGCGATCCCACGCGCGGCGGCCTTGCCTCAACGCTCAACGAGCTGGCGTCGCAGTCCGGTACCGACATCACGGTAGAGGAAGATGCCGTCCCCGTGAAGCCTGCCGTGCAGGGCGCGTGCGACATGCTCGGCTACGATGTGCTGCAGGTGGCGAACGAGGGCAAGATGGTGTGCGTCGTCGCCCCCGAGGACGCCGACGCGGCGCTTGCGGCCATGCGGGCAAATAAGTACGGCGCCGATGCCGCGATCATCGGCGAAGTGTCCGAAGCGCAGCCCGAGCGCGGCTCGAAGGTGTTCCTGCGCACGGCCTTCGGCGGCACGCGCATCCTGGATATGCTGGTGGGCGAGCAGCTGCCGCGCATCTGCTAGACGCGTTTGGGCGACAACGGTCCGACCGGCCCCGCTTCTTCTCGGGAAGCGGGGCTTTTTGCGTGTTCGGCCGGCGGATTCGACGTCAAGAGGGTCGCGGCGTGGGCGAAGCGTCGTTGCGAAAGCGCCGTCGTAACCGCTCCCCGGGTATTTTCCTGATTCGTATTGCAATCATCGGCAGTAGTGGTATTGTGCCTGCATTGCTTAATTGGGGTATGACCCGGTAGCATTTCGCCGGGGCTTATAGACGAGAAGGAGTTACCATGGCACATCCGGTTATTGTGGCTGACGAGTGCATCGGCTGCGGCATTTGCGTTGACGCCTGCCCGCAGGAGGTCCTGGAGGTCAACGGTGGCGTTGTCGAGGCCGTGAACGAGGAGAACTGCATCGCTTGCGGCGACTGCGTCGAGGAGTGCCCCATGGGCGCCATTCCCGAGGTTGTCGAAGAGTAACCTCTGTCGTTGATCGCATTGAACGAGGCCCTTGCCTATATATAGGCAAGGGCCTCGTTGCGTATGGGGGTTCGATCGGCGGTCGGGCTGAGCTGCAAGGTGGGCTTGATCTTCTGCGTGCGACGACCGAAACGCGCGGTGCGAAGACGGAAGGGTTTCTCCGGCGCCGGCGTTCGAGTGGGTGCGGGGCCTTATGCCAAACGTTCTTTGAGGACCTATTGCATGGCGACTGAGATCTTGCAAGTTGCATCGCATTCACAGTTAAGCCGTGACTCGGTATCAATATGGGCGTCATTCCCGGGAATGGAGCATCGTTTCCCCAGTTCGGAAGCTTGATAGTGAATTTTTAACCTATCTGATGATTTGGTGTTGACAAAACGTAACGTTATAATTCGCAAATAACTTGACAAGCACAGACTTAGATTTTATAGTATGAATCGTTGGAAAAAGGCTAAGCCCCTAGAGCCTAGCCGCAGTACCTGATTTCGGTTACATAACTCCAAGTGAGAGGAAGCAATCATATGAGCAAGATTCTGGGTATCGACCTTGGCACCACCAATTCCGCCATGGCCGTCATGGAGGGCTCCGAGCCCGAGATCCTTGTGAACGCCGAGGGCGACCGCACCACCCCGTCCGTCGAGGGCTTCCGCAAGGACGGCGAGCGTGTGGTCGGCAAGGCCGCTAAGAATCAGGCCGTCACCAACCCCGAGAACACCGTCTCCTCCGTCAAGCGCTTCATCGGCCGCTCCTTCGCCGAAACCAAGGCAGAGCAGGCGAAGGTTAGCTACAAGGTGCAGGCTGGCAAGGACGGCCGCACCGTCGTCGATATCGACGGCAAGGACTACACGCCCGAGGAAATCTCCGCAATGGTCCTGCAGAAGTTGAAGAACGACGCTGAGAAGCAGGTCGGCTCGCCTATCACGCAGGCCGTCATCACCGTCCCGGCATACTTCAACGACGCTCAGCGTCAGGCCACCAAGGACGCCGGTAAGATCGCCGGCCTCGAGGTCCTGCGCATCATCAACGAGCCTACGGCAGCTGCTCTGGCATACGGCCTCGACAAGACGAACAAGGATGAGAAGATCCTCGTGTTCGACCTGGGCGGCGGCACGTTCGACGTGTCCATCCTGGAGCTCGGCGACGGCGTCTTCGAGGTTGCCGCTACCGCAGGTGACAACCAGCTGGGCGGCGATGACTGGGATCATCGCGTCATCGATTGGCTGGCTGACAAGTTCGCAAAGGACAACGGCGGCATCGACCTGCGCAAGGACAAGATGGCCCTGCAGCGTCTGAAGGAAGCTGCCGAGAAGGCCAAGATGGAGCTGTCCAGCACCACGCAGGCCAACATCAACCTGCCGTTCATCACCGCTGACGCCACCGGCCCGAAGCACCTGGACTACACGCTTGCCCGCGCTGAGTTCGAGTCCATCACCAAGGACCTTCTGGACCGTTGCCGCAAGCCTGTTGAGCAGGCGCTGCGCGATGCCGGCATGTCCCAGGGCGACATCAACGAGGTCATCCTCGTTGGCGGCTCCACCCGTATGCCCGCCGTGCAGGAGCTGGTGAAGCGCATGACCGGCAAGCAGCCGAACATGTCCGTGAACCCGGACGAGGTCGTTGCTATGGGCGCTGCCGTTCAGGGCGGCGTGCTCGCCGGCGACGTCGAGGGCATCCTGCTGCTGGACGTCACGCCCCTGTCCCTGGGCGTGGAGACCATGGGTGGCATCATGACGAAGATGATCGACCGCAACACCACCATCCCCACCCGCAAGACCGAGGTGTACTCCACGGCAGCTGACAACCAGACCTCCGTTGAGATTCACGTGCTGCAGGGCGAGCGTCAGATGGCCAAGGACAACAAGACGCTGGGCAAGTTCCAGCTGACCGGCATCCCGGCTGCCCGCCGCGGCGTGCCGCAGATCGAGGTCACGTTCGATATCGACGCCAACGGCATCGTGAACGTTTCCGCTAAGGACCTGGGCACCGGCAAGCAGCAGCAGATCACCATCAGCGGCTCCACGGCTCTGAACGACGAGGAAGTCGACCGCATGGTCAAGGATGCCGAGGCTCATGCCGAGGAGGACAAGAAGCACAAGGAAGAGGTCGAGACCCGCAACAACTGCGATGCGCTGGTTAACGCCACCGAGCAGACCCTGAACGAGTTGGGCGACAAGGTGCCCGCGGACTCCAAGTCCGCCGCCGAGGAGGCCATCAACGAGGCGAAGACGGCTCTGGCCGGCTCCGATATCGAGGCCATCAAGGCTGCCACCGAGAAGCTGCAGCAGGCGGGTTACAAGCTGGCCGAGGTCGCGTACGGCCAGCAGCAGGGCGCCGATCAGGCGGCCGGCGCGGCAGCGGGCGCTCAGCCCGATGACGGCCCCATCGAGGCCGACTACGAGGTCGTCGACGATAAGGAAGGGAAGTAAGCGCCATGACGATGCAGAGCACGCCCGAGCCTGAGCGCGCAACGCAGGATCAGGGCACCCAGATTCCCATTCAGGACGAAGCGTCCGACGTGAAGCAGGAAGGCGTCGCCCAGCAGGGCGGCGCCGCCCCCGAGGCGGATCCCGCCGCATCCGATACGGTCGCGGAGGCCGAGGAAGTGCTCGAGGCTCAGGCCGAAGAGGCTCCCACCAACGACGAGCTGGTGGAGAAGGCCCAGGCAGAGGCGAAGGACTGGCAGGACAAATACCTGCGCCTGCATGCCGAATGGGATACGTACCGTCGTCGTACGGCGGAGCAGCGCGAACAGGAGCGCCTCCGCGCCGGTGAGAAGCTGGTCGAGAAGCTGCTGCCCGTCATCGACGATTTCGAGCGCACCATCGACTATGCCGAGAAGAACGGCGAGGCCGGTTTGATCGACGGCGTGAAGGCCGTGCACAGCAAGTTCGTGAACGTGCTGGAAACCGGCGGCGTGCAGGTCATCAACCCTGCCGGCCAGGCTTTCGATGCGCTCGAGTGCCAGGCGGTCGCCACGGTCGACGATGCGTCCGTGCCGGACGAGACGGTGCATGAGGTGTACCAGAAGGGCTACAAGATGGGGACGAAGGTTCTCCGAGCCGCAATGGTCACCGTCACCACGGGCGGTCCGAAGAGGCCCAAGCCCGAGAGCGAAGACGAATAGATAGCTTTTGCGAGGGCGGGCGGTATGGTCCGCCCTCGTGCTTACTTAAGAAAGGAAGGTGGAGCGCATGCCGGCTACTCCGGATTACTACAAAACGCTGGGCGTTCCGCGCACGGCGACCACCGACGAGATCAAGAAGGCGTTCCGCAAACTAGCGCGCAAATACCACCCCGATGCGGGTGGCAGCGAGGCCAAGTTCAAGGAAATCAACGAAGCCTACGAGGTCTTGTCAGACGATAAGAAGCGCAAGCTGTACGACCAATACGGCACCGCGAACGAGAATCAGATTCCCCGAGGATGGGGCGGTGGCTCCGTGAACGTCGAGGATATCTTCGGCGGCGCCGGAGCAGGCGGTTTCGGCAGCTGGGCCGATATCCTCGAAAGCATCCGCCGTGGCGAGGGCGCATTCGGCTCGAACTGGGATTTCAACGGTGCCGGCGCCAGTGGCTTTGCGGGTCGTCAGCCGCGTCCGCGCAAGGGCCAGGACATGAACGTCACGCTGAACGTTACGTTCGAAGAGGCGTTTTCCGGCACGGAAAAGCGTGTCACCGTTCGCGTGCCCGGTCGCGCCGATTCGGAAACGCTCACCGTCAAGGTCCCTGCGGGCGCTGTCGACGGCGGACGTTTGCGCTTCCGCGGCAAGGGCGCGCCCGGCGAGTCGGGCGGCGAAGCCGGCGATTTGCTGGTTACCACCCGCATCCAGGACCATCCATATTTCAAGCGGGATGGGGCCGATGTGCTCATCGATGTGCCCGTTAACGTCGCGGAAGCCGCATTGGGCGCCAGCGTGGTCGTGCCTGCTCCCGACGGCACGAAGGTGCGCGTGAAGGTGCCCGCCGGAACGCAAGACCAAACGGTCATGTCGGTTCGCGGCAAAGGCGCACCAAAGGTGAAGGGTTCCGGCAACGGCGACCTGAAAATCACCATTAAAGTGCAGGTTCCCAAGTCCATGAACCCGCAGCAGCAAAAGGCCATGGAGGCGTTCTTGGAGGCGTCGCCCGATGACGTGAGGAGCTGGTAAGCATGCCCGAATGGAACGATCGCAACCGGCCCCTGTACATGATCGGCGTAGCTGCCGAACTGGCAGGCGTGCACCCTCAAACCCTTCGAGCATACGAGCAGAAGGGTCTGGTAACGCCCCAGCGCACCAGCGGCAATACCCGCATGTACTCGCAGGCGGATATCGAGCGCCTGTCCCTTATCAACGAGCTCACCGGCGAGGGCATCAACCTCGCCGGGGTCATCCGCATCCTCGACCTGCAAGGCCGCCTGGTCGATCGCGATCAGGAAATCGACGACCTGCACAAGCGGGTCCGCCGCCTTGCCGATCGCGTGCATGAGCTGGAAACGCGCGAAAGCGTGAACTCCCTCGTGCAGTCGCCCACGGCGATCGTCGTCCGTCGTCCCAGCTCGCTTTTGTAAACAAATGCGTTGAACCGATTCAAAGGAGGTTCGCATGAGATTAGATAAACTTGCCGTTACCGCTCAGGAGGCCTTCCAGGCTTCGATGGGCGTTGCCGGCGATGCGCAATCCAGCACCATCGAGCCCATTCACTTGCTCAAGGCCATGCTGGACGCATCGGAGAACAATCTGTCCGCCATCATCAAGCGCATCGGCGCCGATCCGGCGCAGCTGTCGCAAAACGTCGACGCTGCCATCGCCGCCATGCCGAAGGCCAGCGGCTCCACCATGCCTATGGCCATGCCCAGCAACAACCTTATGAAGGTCATCGACAACGCCGTGAAGGCGGCCGAGCGCATGGGCGACAGCTACGCAACCACCGAGCACCTGCTCATCGCCTTGGCTCAGGACAAGGGCGACGCCGGCCGCGTGCTCAACGGCCTCGGCATCACGGGGAAAACCGTTGAGGAGGCGTACAGCTCCCTGCGCGGTTCCACCCGCGTCACCGATCAGCAAAGCAAGCCTGAGCTCGACGCCTTGAACCAGTACGGTCAGAACCTTACGCAGAAGGCGCGCGAGGGCAAGCTCGACCCGGTCATCGGCCGTTCCGAGGAGATTCGCCGCACCATCCAGGTGCTCAGCCGCCGCACGAAGAACAACCCCGTGCTTATCGGCGAGCCCGGCGTCGGCAAAACCGCCATCGTCGAAGGCCTGGCGCAGCGCATCGTCGCCGGCGATGTCCCGTCCGGCTTGAAGGACCACGATGTCATCGCGCTCGACCTGGGCGCCATGGTCGCAGGCGCTAAGTACCGCGGCGAGTTTGAGGACCGTTTGAAGGCGGTTCTGCGCGAGGTCAAGGAGTCGAACGGCCAGATCATCCTGTTCATCGACGAGCTGCACACCATCGTCGGCGCCGGTTCCACGGGCGATAGCTCCATGGATGCGGGCAACATGCTCAAGCCGGCCCTGGCGCGTGGCGAGCTGCATGCCATCGGCGCAACCACGCTCGATGAGTATCGCAAGTACATCGAAAAGGATGCCGCTCTTGAGCGTCGTTTTCAGACGGTCATGGTCAGCGAGCCCACGGTCGAGGACACCATCGCCATCCTTCGCGGCCTGAAGGAGAAGTACGAGATCCATCATGGCGTGCGCATCACCGATGCCGCCATCGTCGCCTGCGCGGAGCTGTCGAACCGCTACATTTCCGATCGTTTCCTGCCCGACAAGGCCATCGACCTCATGGACGAGGCAGCCAGCCGTCTGCGCATCGAGATCGACAGCATGCCCGAAGAGGTCGATCTGGCGGAGCGCAAGCTCACCCAGATGCAGATCGAGGAGCAGGCGCTTATGAAGGAGACGGACGAGGTCAGCCGCGAACGCCTTGAGCATCTGCGCAAGGAAATCGCCGACGCTCAGGATGCATTGTCGAAGCGCAAGGCCGAATGGCAAAACGAAAAGGACGTCATCGAGGACGTCCAAACGCTTAAAGCCGACCTCGAAGCCGCGCAAACCGAAGAGGAGCGCGCAACCCGCGAAGGCGACCTGGTGAAGGCCTCCGAGATTCGATACGGCCGCATCCCCGACCTGCAGCGTAAGCTGGAGCAGGCCGAACAGGCCCTGAACGACAAGCAGGAGGACGGCGCGATTCTCAAGGAGGAGGTGTCGCAGGAGGAAATCGCCGAGGTGGTGTCCACCTGGACCGGCATCCCCGTGTCCAAGATGATGCAGGGCGAGATGGAGAAGCTCGTCGACCTCGAGGACAAGCTGCATGAGCGCGTTGTCGGCCAGGACGAGGCCGTCTCGGCGGTCGCCGGCGCTATCCGCCGCAACCGCGCAGGCCTGTCCGACCCGAACAAGCCTATCGGCAGCTTCCTGTTCCTCGGTCCTACCGGCGTGGGCAAGACGGAGCTGGCGAAGGCGCTTGCGGAATACCTGTTCGACAGCGAGAAGGCCATGGTGCGCATCGACATGTCCGAGTACATGGAGAAGTTCAGCGTGCAGCGCCTGATCGGTGCCCCTCCGGGATACGTTGGTTACGACGAGGGCGGCCAGCTTACTGAAGCCGTGCGTCGTCGTCCGTACAGCGTCATCTTGCTCGATGAGGTGGAGAAGGCTCACCCTGACGTCTTCAATATCTTGCTGCAGGTGCTCGATGACGGCCGCTTGACAGACGGCCAGGGTCGCTTGGTGTCGTTCAAGAATGCCATCATCATCATGACCAGCAACATCGGCTCCCAGGCCATTCGCGAATACGAAAGCGCGAACGCCCAGAAGGAGACCATGGGCGATGTCATGGAAAACGTCATGAAGGGCGATGTGGAAACGGCGGCGAAGAGCTTGGCGGAGCTGTCCAACAAGATCAACGATGCGCTTCGCAATACCTTCCGCCCTGAGTTCCTCAACCGTATCGACGAGGTCATCACGTTCCATGCGTTGTCCATCGCCAACATGGAGCCCATCGTCGAGCTGCAGCTCAACGACGTGCGGCAGCGCCTGGCCGATCGCCGTGTCACGCTCGACGTCACGCCCGCTGCCATGGATCATCTGTCCATCGACGGTTTCGATCCGGTGTATGGCGCGCGTCCCTGCAAGCGCTTGGTGCAGCGCGAGATCGTCGATCGCATCGCGCAGAAGATCGTCGAGGGCAAGCTGCCCGATCGTAGCCACGTGCTCATCGACATCGACGAGGCAACCGACGAGTACGTGTGCCGCGTCGAGCCGCCGCTGGAGCTTGATGCCGTACCGGTCGACTAGCCAGGTGGCCGTGCGTCGCGGTTTTCGTGGCGCAGCTGCAAACGCATAACGAAAAAGAGCGCCTGCCGATTTTCATCTCGGCAGGCGCTCTTCGTTTATATGCGAGGTCGATGCGTCTCGTTGTCGGCCTTCGGTCGCATCAAAGCGTAGGGCTTAGCGTTCAACCAGGTCAAGCAGCTCTTGCTTGCTATGCACATCTAGTTTCGAGTAGATATGCTTCGTGTGGCCCTTCACGGTGTTCTCGGTCAGGTACAGCGTCTCGGCGATGTACGCCTTCGTGCGTCCCTTGCACAGCAGCTGCATGATCTCAAGCTCGCGTGGCGTCAGCTTGTGCTGCTTGCCAACCTCCTCGCAGCGCTCCTCAAGGCTTCGGTAATTCGCGGGCGCGCTTACCGGTTCGCCGCGCAATTCCGCGAACAACCACTTCGTATCCTGGTCGCGCATTTCCAAGCAGAACGAGGACACCAGCAGCAGCACGAACATCAAGGCGACCACGATCACGGCATCGTGGTCGCCGCCTGAATACGCGGGGGACATCATCGATCCGATGGCGAACGGCGCCGTATAGCAGGCCCAGCCGATGCCGAAGACCCATGGGGCGGGAAGCTTCGAATGCTGTGCCACGTCGGACAGGGTCAACCAGGCGAATAGCACGATAAGGTCCCAAGCACTGCTTTCCACGCATCGAAGCACGGTCATTTCAGGGAATGTGGCCTGACTGAGCATGTCTAGAGCAAGCACCAAAAGCGCGATACGCCACAATTGCGAGAAGTTAAAAGGCTTGTTCAGCTTCACTACTACGAACAGTACGATGCCCGAGATGACCATTTCCAATAAACGCCCAAGCAAGAAGTCGACAGCGGGCACCTGGGACTGGTTTCCCGAGAACCGGCTTACCAGGAACGCGGTCACGAAGCTGAACGCGGCAATGGTCACAGCTACCTTCCATAGCCCTCGCATGTTGTGGGAGTCAAAGCGAATGACGGCCTTTTCTGCGCTGGCGTTCTCCATGCCGCTGAGCGCGACGCGGCACATCCACACCGAGGCGATGGGTAGCAGCATGGCGAACACGCATTGGACCTCAAAGGGGACGAAATGCGTCAGCGCCTTTAGCGTCGACCCCCCGATGTTGGCCAGCAGCAGGTAAACCACCGCATGGCGTAAATCGAGCTTCGCATAGAACGTTCCCCACTGCAGGTATAGCCAGCCAAGAACGCATGCGCATAGGGCCATGGCGGCAAATTGGAGCGGAATCGAGGGGGTTGCGGTAAATGTGAGTGCGAGCAGCAGCGCGCCTAGCGCGCCGAACGCGCCGACAACCGCTGCGGAAATCCCAGAGGTGAAGAACCTCGACGCCTTGCGCGAAACGGCAGCGAACAGCAAAACGGCAACCGCCAGCAGAAGGTAGGAAAACGTCCAGGGAAGCTGGGCGGAGGGGCTTACTCCTCCGAATGCGTTGATCAAAAAGCCCCAAGCCAGCGGACACGCTATGCCCGTTGATGCAAACGCGGTCATCTTGGCGCTAAAGCGCGGCTTGCCGCCGGCAGGTTTATGGTTCAACTCCGGTTTTGCTGATGCTGCAGTTTTCATTTCGCCCCTTCTCTCAGGGGGAATGGTAGCATACGCGGTTAACAATGAGCCTGCGCCCCAAGAAAAAGAAGCATAACAATCTGACCAGCGGAAATACCCGAGACACCCCTTTCGGGTAAGTAAGGAAAACCGTGCAGCGAGCCGAAAATGACCATCTAAGGGTGGCGCGCGGCTACCTGACCCGGCGTACTATCCATGTTGTCGGGAGCGAAGCCGCACCTTGGTCTTGGCCGAAATAAAGTTTCAGCCGGGACCGTTTCGCCAACTGTTTGCGGCTTGCGCTCATGCGACGAAAGAGATGGAGCGTTGACAATCGATAGCACATCCGCGGAAGCTCGCAACGCCGAACGACCAACCCCCTCCGGTCGAGCGCACCCCATAACGCGCAGGCGAATCCCCTCACTAAGCGTTGCTTCCGAATCTCCTCCATGGCCCGCGAGCCCCCTTCTCGCGGGCCACTTCTTTTTTAGGAACCTGCCGTCCAAATAAGGAAGGCGTCCTCAACGGGCCGATAAGCAAGGCGTGAAAACGCAACCAAGCCAAAGGGCAGCGGACGCTTGAGCCGAGTTCTCGTCAGCGGAAGTACATTGCGCTACCGATTATTAGCTCAGTCGAGCATGCGAACCCAAAGCAAGTGAAAGGTCGTCAACAGAACAACGGCCCAAGAGCATCACATCCAAAACAAGTAATAATAAGTGGCCGTCGCCGTGGGTCGACGCGAAGCGCACTGCGATACTTGGTGTCGCTGCGCGGCCCCCGTCCTGTGCAGCGCCCGTGCTCTCCGAGTCCCGCCCGGCGTTGCGCAGCTTGCCATGGTGCCAAGCGCCGTGACATGAAGCGCCCCGCCCCGCGTCGTGAAGCGCCCCGCACCCCCTCGCATCTATATATAGAGGCATCGCGGGCATGGGAAGGCGCAACGCCTTCCCGCCCCGGGCGCGCCCCGTCTGTATGCAGGGAAGGGCGCAAGTCGCCCGAAACCCTCCTAGCCCTGAATCCCTCGTAGCTGCAAGGAGGCCGCAATGCGTCCTCGAATCCCTTTCAAGCTCCATATGTGTGCAGAATGTGAAGATAACGCCGAAGGCGAAATAGTTCTGGACACGGCCCGGTGGTGCGCGTATTATTCAATCTTGCGCCAAGCACGAAAGCGCTTGAGCGAGCCGCGGGGGCGACCCCGCAGGCGGGAACCTTGAGAACCGGATACTGGACAGACGGAATCACTTTTTACTATCAATTTAGCCAGTGAAGCCAGTGCAGGCAAGGCGCTTATGCCCTGTCTGCCCCGGATTTACAATTTCTTTTTCTTTTATATGTCAAGATCGCGGGATGCTAAGCCATCCCGCTCTTCTTCAACGGAGAGTTTGATCCTGGCTCAGGATGAACGCTGGCGGCGTGCCTAACACATGCAAGTCGAACGATGAAACCGCCCTCGGGCGGACATGAAGTGGCGAACGGGTGAGTAACACGTGACCGACCTGCCCCCCGCCCAGGGACAGCCCCCCGAAAGGGGGATTAATACCTGGTACTCCGGAAGCGGCGCATGCCGCATCCGGGAAAGCTCCGGCGGCGGGGGATGGGGTCGCGGCCCATCAGGTAGACGGCGGGGTAGAGGCCCACCGTGCCGACGACGGGTAGCCGGGTTGAGAGACCGACCGGCCACATTGGGACTGAGATACGGCCCAGACTCCTACGGGAGGCAGCAGTGGGGAATTTTGCGCAATGGGGGCAACCCTGACGCAGCAACGCCGCGTGCGGGACGAAGGCGTCCGCGTCGTAAACCGCTTTCAGCGGGGAACACCTAAACGAGGGTACCCGCAGAAGAAGCCCCGGCTAAATACGTGCCAGCAGCCGCGGTAATACGTATGGGGCGAGCGTTATCCGGATTCATTGGGCGTAAAGCGCGCGTAGGCGGAGCGCTAAGCGGGACCTCTAACCCGAGGGCTCAACCCCCGGCCGGGTCCCGAACTGGCGCTCTCGAGTGCGGTAGGGGAGAGCGGAATTCCCGGTGTAGCGGTGGAATGCGCAGATATCGGGAAGAACACCGACGGCGAAGGCAGCTCTCTGGGCCGAAACTGACGCTGAGGCGCGAAAGCTGGGGGAGCGAACAGGATTAGATACCCTGGTAG
>OLNT01000277.1_pt1 | contig 35670 bp, 36 predicted proteins | sample 1672641 | NCBI WGS metagenome assembly OLNT01 (sample SAMEA3136708, study PRJEB25190) | human gut metagenome
ATTAGAATTTAAAATTTATCTATTTTATGAGTCCTTTTTCTTGACGTAGTACCAAGTCTCTTCTTGTGTTTTTCTAATTTCTTCTTTTAGTCTTTGAATCTCTTCAAGTTCAAGTTGTCGTTCCATTCGCTCTTCATTTTCATGTATTTTTTGAAAATCTTCTATTATTTTCTTCCAATATTCATCCGATCTTGTTTCTACATGCTTCTCTAACATTTGATTCACCCCATTCTTCTCTATCATCATCTTTATTTTACTATCACTTTGTTAAATCATCGTTTCCTGTTCAATCATAGCCCTAATCTATATAAAAATCATATATTCTTGCATAATTTTCAGTCAAGAAAACGAACGCATTTTTTATAAAATATAACCATCTTATAGAAATAAAAAAAGAGGAAGAGACCCGCAGGTTCTTCCCCGCCTGTAGGCTTCGCAAGTTTCTACAGAACGATCACTTAATCAAGTTTACGTTATCTCAAATATTGAGTCAATACATTTAATCTACATTATCTACTAATCTGTCTAAAATCAACTTATTACCTTCATATTTAAAGACATATTGCTTGTTTAAATCTTTATTCTTTAATGAAAACCACACTTCTGTATCCGACTGTTGAGTTATTGAATCCACATAATATGCTTCATCCTCAATTTGATCATTTGCGTTTTTAATCAATTCCTCATCTGAATAAGGGATTGAAGTTTGAACTTCTTTAGTTTCTCTAAGTTCTGGTTGTGCTTGTGTACAACCCGTTAATAAAAGTAAAACCAAAACTAATATTTTCATACAATTCTATACGTGTTCTCCTTTGTGTTGATTTCAACTGTGATATTATTACTAAAAGTGGTCTGTTGAATATGATCATTGATGATTTTATGTTCTACCATTTCTTCATTTTTAATTTTTTGATAAAAATCTAGAACAACATTTGCACGTTTAATTCGATCTTCTATGGATAAGCCATCAGAGCCAAAATTACCATCCACATTATCATACGGTGCATTCCTTACCACATATGGAATACCACCATTTAGTAATACATACAACATGTAGTCTTCTTGTTTTTTATCCATTGGCCAAGGCAAAATGAAACAATCATGATACACAAGATTAAACAAAGGTACTGCTATTCCCATTCTTTTCTCATTTTCTTCTTTCATCATAAACTCATAAGGACCATAATGTGAAAATACAAGTTCTCGCATTGCCCAATCACTACACTCCTCACTTGAAGGTATGATTCCTCTACTTATCATATATTGAAAACAAGCTCTTCGATATTCCATACACTCTTTTCTAGTCATCAAATGCTCTGGATTAAAGCACTCATCCATTTCATTACAAGAAAATACATCTAAGTATACACAATCCAAATTAATATGTTTTAAGATTTCAGTGTAGTTTCTTTTTACATACTTCGGTGCTAGACTTGCACACAAGTAGTTTTGTCTTCCCCCAGCCCAATTGGCATGCTCAAACACTTCACCATCCTCTAATTGAATGGCTTGGTTTTCATCATGTGTTTTAGCCGTATAGTAATAATCACGATACTGATCATGTAAGCCAAATAAATCATTTTGAGAACTTAAACTATCCTGTAAATTCTTTAAACCAGCCCATCCACCAGCTTCAATACATGCCGGCAAATAATCCGGATGACAATTGTCGTAGCCAGGATCTGCCCAACCATCCAAATGAAGATAAAGTTTGTTCGAGCCTAATTTATGAAGACTTTGAATCATCTCTTTTACCGAATCAAAAGAATGAATCACATCCTGTTGTCCATTATAAAAACGTGAATCCTTTTCCGTATGTACCTTAATACCCGTATGTACAACAGCACACTGTTGAAGATCTGATATTTTAGAAAGTGTAACTTCTTTTTCCTTTAAAGATTTAAATAAGCCACTTTCTTTAACATACTCTCGATAAATCTTACACGCACGATTATAATCCATATTACTTTCAAAAGTATATCGAACAACACGCTTATATCGCATCTTACCTAGACTTGTTAACCATACAAATTGAAGCCTTGTCCCCTTATCATCATGATCAATTGTATATTTAGAATCCCAAGGCGTTTCATTGATTGCGATATACCCTTTTCCATTATTAGTTTGACTAAGCCAAGGCATATAGGCAGCACAACTTGTAAACTGACCATCAAAGGCAATATGACTATAATCATACTCATATCGATTGGGAATCAATAACCCTTGCATATAAGGAATGGTTGAATAGCCATCCTTGTCTTCACATACAAAACTATCTGGAAAATGAACCTCTTTAATATTTTCATCCACTTTAGGAATCCACTCAAAATAATAATGATTCGTACTATCTTCTTTCCAAATATATGTATCAAAATATTTATACGTGCTATAAATACCCTTACCTAATCCTGTTGTTCTTTCTTCTGACTTGATGAAATCATCACTAAAACTTATTTTTTGATCATCTTTCGTTACATAAAACGAATCATGATTTCGAATCCAATTTTCCATATACAAATACCTCTTCTAAATTATATCATATGAAAAAAAGTATCCATTACGATACTTTCTTTAATAATTTTACTTCATAAGGCTTGAACTCAAGTGAGTTATGAATATAAAGTTCTTCATTGGTTTCCATGTCGATGAAATTACCTTGACCATTAAAACCTAATGTTTGAACAACACTCTTCATATTCATACAAATCCATAGACATTCCTTTTCATCTTGTCTTTGATAAATACAAGCCGTATTTGTGATACCAATCTGTGTATAGTCTCCATAAGATAAAGCGGAATGATTATGTTTCAGATGGATTAACTTTTGAATGGTATCCGTTAACTCATTCCACTCAAATACCTTGATTTCCGGTCTAAGATCTGTATCATTCCAATTTTTTGTACCTTCCATACCCCATTCACTGCCATAATAGATACATGGAATACCTGGCATAGTAAACAACATGGTATAAATTAAAGGCAATTGGTTTTTATCCTCTAAAATCGACGCAACTCTTTCTACATCATGATTATCCACAAAGTTAAACAAATGCTTACCCGTATATAAACACCATGGATCTTTGCCAAATTGACGATTCAATGAATAAAGAATCTCATAGAAATTAGCTGAATTAAAGCTCGAATACAATCCTTTATAACACTCATAATTTGTGACAGAATCCAACATATTCTCATTCATCCATTGATTATAGTCACCATGTAAAGTTTCACCTAAAAGGAAGAAATCTCTATCTACATGATTGTGTAAAGTTTGTAGGAAATTTTTATCCAAACAATACGCTACATCTAATCTTAAACCATCAATTTTAAATTCTTCTTGCCAGAAATCCACTACACTTAAAATGTATTCTACTACTTGTGAATTTTGAAGATTCAACTTCACTAAGATGTCATTGCCTTCCCAATCCTGGTACCAGAAGCCATCGTTGTAGTGATTGTTTCCATTAAAATCAATATAGAACCAATCCTTATAAGGTGAATCCCACTTCTTTTCTAATACATCTTGAAACGCAAAGAAATCACGTCCCACATGATTAAACACGGCATCTAAAATAATTTGAATACCATTTTCATGGAATTGATTTACAACTTCCTTTAAGTCTTCATTGGTACCCAATCTTGTATCTAACGTTTTAAAATCCGTTGTATCATAACCATGCGTACGACTTTCAAAAATTGGATTCAATAGAATACAGTCAATGTTTAATTTCTTTAAATGAGGAATAAAATCCTCTAATTTATGAATTCTATGTTCTAGAACATGATCATTCTCAAATGGCGCTCCACAAGCTCCAAAAGGATAGATTTGATAAAATACACTCTCATACGCCCACATAAAATTACTCCTTTGTGATATCGCCTGCTTGAACATGAATTAAATCCATCAATGTCTTTGGATCCATCTCAATCTGCATACCAATCTTACCTGCACTAAAATAGATCTTATCTTGATTTAAACAATCCATTTCAATAAACGTACGAAATTGCTTCTTCATACCTAGTGGAGAACAACCACCACGAATATAGCCCGTAATCTTATTGATGTCCTTCACATGGATCATTTCACAAGATTTGACTCCGGCTATTTTTGCGCACTTCTTTAAATCCAATTCCTTTTCAACTGGAAGCATATACACCAAGTATTCCTTTGTGTTTGCCTGTATAACTAAAGTTTTATACACCGCTTCCACCGGCTGATGTAACATATTCGCAACATGCACACCATCTACGGGATCACCATCTTTATGTTCATACGTATGCGCTTCATATTCTACTTTATGCTGATCTAGAAAACGCATCGCATTGGTCTTTTGAATCTTTTTCATGTTTGAAACTCCTCTAATAACTCTTTAGCCACCAAGAATTTCGTCTTATTCTGCTCCATCGCTATCTTTTCAATATAGTGATGCGCCTTGTCTTCACTCCAATGATAATTTGAAATCAAAACCAACTTACAATGATCCACCATCTTCAACTCTAAATATTTCTGTTCAAGCTTACTGATCTTCTTTTCATAAAGTCGGATTCGCCTATTCACACTCATAAGAATCTGAAATGCTTCATACAACAACTGCTTCTTGATGGGATACGACAGAACTATTATACCACTATCTTTACACTGATATGAAACTTGATCATAGATTTCCTTATTGCACACCAAAAGAACTTGTGTATTTAAACTCTTCGCAAAATTTAAAAGCCCACTTGTCGTTTGCGAATATAAAATCACAACAATCTCAAAATGCGTATTTCTCAACTTATTTAATGCATCATTATATGTCTTCGAAAGTACATATTGATAATTGGCCGTATTTTTTAATAAAGCTAAGAAATTCACATTTCCAAGTACTAATACTTTACTTGCCTCCATACGCACTTACCCAACATAAATATCCACTACATCTTTTCCTAAAACTTGTTTTAACCAATCCGAATTCAAAGCCTTTACCTTTGCCTCTTTTAAACTTTGAGGAAGCTTTCTTGTATCACTCGATACAATATCCGTACAAGGATCGGGTACCATGTTCTTTTCAATCCCCTCTAAACCGGCATAAATCAATAAGGCATACGTAAGATATATGTTACAGCTACAATCCGGACTTCTTAACTCCATACGATTTGTCGAATGTGTAGCCGGAATACGAATCAATTGATTACGATTCTGATACGACCAGGAAATATAGCTTGGCGCCTTATCCTTCCCAAAACGCTTGTAGGAGTGTTTTGTCGGATTTAAAAAAGCTGTCATTTCTTCAATATGATTTAAAATACCCGCCATAAAAGGCATCAACAGCTCTTCATGTTGATCCACACTCATATTAATATGCATCCCATTACCGGGCTGATCCTCTAAAGGTTTTGGTGAAAAGTCAGCGACTAAACCCTGCGTATTCGCTAAAGCCTCTACAACCCACTTAAATGTAGCCGCATTATCCGCTGCCTGTAAAGCACTTGAATAACGAAAATCAATCTCATTTTGCCCAGGACCCATCTCATGATGCGAAACCTCTGGATCAATTCCCATTTCCGATAATGTTAAACAAATCTCACGACGAACATTTTCCCCTTTATCTAATGGTGAAATATCCATATACCCCGCACGATCCAATGGGACATAAGTATTTTCTCCATTTTCATCCTGCTTAAATAAATAGAATTCAAATTCTGAACCAAAGTTAACACTGATTCCCATTTCTTTCGCTTTATTGACTGCTTTCTTTAATATATAGCGCACATCCCTTTCAAAAGGCGTCCCATCCGGATATTTAATATCACAATACATACGAATGACACTTCCATCCATACTGCGCCATGGCAAGATACTCATAGTGTTTGGATCTGGATATAAGAATAGATCACTATGCACTTCATCTAGAAAGCCATCAATGGCACTGGCATCAAAGCTAATTCCTTCCACAAATGCCCTTTTTAATTCAGTTGGCAAAACAGAAACATTTTTCTGTGTACCATACATATCAAAATAAGAAAGACGAATAAATCGAACGTCTTGTTCTTCACAAAAATTTAATACATCATTATACGTCATACAATTCACCTCAAATAATTAATACACTATTTTCATCCTGTTTTCAAATCATTTTACATTTTTTCATTGACAACACAAAATATCTGTTTATAATGAATGCATACATGGCAAGGACGCCAAAGAAAACATAGGTCAAACCCTAGTTTTTTTAGTGTCCTTGCCCTTTTTTTATGTAAAGGAGAGCCATTATGAAATCGATCGTAGAAGAAATTTTTGGAAGTAAAGTTTTTGATGAATCTGTTATGCGAGAAAAGCTCGCAAAAGATACATATCGCGAATTAGAAAAAACAATTCGCGATGGAAAACAGTTAAATATCAAAATCGCAAACGCGGTAGCCCACGCTATGAAAGAATGGGCCTTAGAACAAGGAGCAACACACTATACACACTGGTTCCAACCAATGACAGGAGTTACAGCTGAAAAGCATGATGGCTTCATCAATCCAGATAAAGATGGCAAAGTCATTATGGAATTTAGTGGAAAAGAATTAATCAAAGGTGAGCCAGACGCCTCAAGTTTTCCAAATGGTGGATTAAGAGCCACATTTGAAGCAAGAGGATATACAGCTTGGGATCCAACAAGCTATGCCTTTATTAAAAACGGAGTTCTTTGTATTCCAACCGCTTTCTGCTCTTACTCAGGACACGCCCTAGATAAGAAAACACCACTATTAAGAAGTATGCAGGCCATTAATAAACAAGCCTTACGTATTGTGAAATTATTTGGCAATGACGATGTTCAAACCATTAAAACAACCGTCGGACCTGAACAAGAATATTTCTTAGTTGATCAGAAATATTATGAACAAAGAAAAGACTTGATCTATACAGGACGTACATTATTTGGTGCACCATGCCCTAAAGGACAAGAATTGGAAGATCATTATTTTGGAACAATCAAAAGTCGTGTTCAAGAATTTATGTCCGATTTAAATAAAGAGTTATGGAAACTTGGCATCTTGGCAAAAACTGAACACAATGAAGTAGCACCTGCTCAACATGAATTAGCCCCAATCTTTACAACGACAAATATCGCAACAGACCACAACCAATTAACAATGGAATTGATTCAAAGAGTTGCGAAAAAACATGGATTGGTTGCCCTACTTCATGAAAAACCATTTGAAGGAATCAACGGAAGTGGTAAGCACAATAACTGGTCTTTATCTACGGATACAGGAATCAACTTATTAGAACCAGGTGATACACCTCATGAAAACGCACAATTTTTAGTCTTCTTAGCTACTATTATTAAAGCTGTAGATGAACACCAAGACTTATTACGATTAAGCGTAGCCACTGCAGGTAACGATCATAGACTAGGTGCTAATGAAGCGCCTCCAGCTATTATCTCTATTTTCTTAGGTGATGAATTAACTGCTGTATTAAAGGCCATTGAAGAAGACAAACCATATGATGGAAAAGAAAAAGAATTGATGAAGATTGGAGCAACCGTTCTTCCTAAATTCCCTAAAGATTCAACCGACCGTAACCGTACTTCTCCATTCGCATTTACCGGAAACAAATTCGAATTCAGAATGCCCGGATCTAACTCAAGTATTGCCGGATGCAATATTGTGTTAAATACAGTCATTGCGGATGAAATCGAAAAATTTGCGGACATTCTTGAAGCTAGCGATGATTTTGACACTACATTACATGCTTTGATCAAAGATACTATCAAAAACCACAAGCGCATTATCTTCAATGGCAACGGATATGATGATTCTTGGGTTAAAGAAGCAGAGTCTAGAGGCTTATTAAACTTAAAGACAACGCCAGATGCCCTTCCATACTTCAAAACCGAAGAAAACATTGCCCTATTTGAAAGACAAAAAGTTTTATCTAAAGAAGAAGTGGAATCAAGATATGAGATTTTAATGGATGAATACGAAAAACAAATCAACATTGAAGCATTGACCATGTTAGACATCGCGAAAAAAGACATTTTACCAGCCGCAAGTAAGTTCTCTAAAGAATTGACAGATACCATCGCAAATAAAAAGGCAATCGGTATCGACTTAACCTATGAACTTGAAACAGCTAAAAAAGTCAGTGAATATTTAACCGAAGCTTACCAAGCTATGATGACACTTGAAAACGATGTTAAAAAACTACATGAAATTGATGATTTTGAAAAATCAGCCTTCTATGTAAGAGACTTCATTATCCAAGACATGGCCGCTTTAAGAAAACCATGCGACGAACTTGAAGTCATTACTTCTAATAGAGATTGGCCATTTCCAACATATGGAAAATTATTATTCGGAATTCAATAAACCGGCATACGCCCGGTTTTTCCGTCTATAAAGGAGATGTAATTTATGTGTACAATTATTGGATATAAATCATTAAAAGTAGATAAAGAATCCATTCATCAAGCATTACTTGCGACATATACAAGAGGTCCAGACGACGAAAGAATTCAAGAAGTCGGATGCGGCTATATAGGCTTTCAAAGACTATCCATCATGGGACTAAGTCCTCTTGGCATGCAGCCATTTGAAAGAAATGGCAATTATGTGGTATGTAACGGTGAGATCTATGGCTTTCGAGCCATCAAAGATGAACTTGAAAAAAACGGCTATACATTTGTCTCACAAAGCGACTGTGAAATTCTTCTACCACTCTATGAAAAATACGGCTTAGACATGTTTAAAAAATTAGACGCTGAATACGCCTGCATTATTTATGATGCCAAGAAAAACGATTTTATTGCCGCCAGAGACCCAATCGGAATCCGTCCATTATTTTATGGCTATGATCAAAATCATAATATTGTCTTTGCCTCTGAAGCCAAAAACCTAGTTTCCATTGTCGAACAAATCTTTCCATTCCCTCCAGGACACTATTATGCCGATGGCAAATTCACTTGTTACTTAGACATTACTAAAGTTGATGAAGTAATCACTTCAGATCTAGAAACAATCTGTTCCAATATTCACGATAAATTAGTGGAGGGTGTCAAGAAAAGATTGGATGCCGATGCCCCACTAGGATTCTTATTGAGTGGAGGATTAGATTCAAGTCTAGTTTGTGCCATCAGTCAAAAATTACTCAATAAACCCATTGAAACCTATGCGATTGGAATGGAAGAAGATGCGATCGATTTAAAATATGCCAAAGAAGTCGCTAACTTTATTGGCTCTAACCACCATGAAATCATTATTAATAAAGAAGATGTCTTAAATGCTATCAAATCCGTCATTCAAACTTTGGCTACTTTTGACATCACAACCATTCGCGCCAGCATTGGAATGTATCTCATCTGTAAAGCCATTCATGAACAAAGTAACATTCGCGTATTACTTACTGGAGAAATCAGTGATGAATTGTTTGGCTACAAATATACAGATTTTGCCCCAAGCGCCCAAGAATTCCAACAAGAAAGTGTTAAACGTATACATGAACTGTATATGTACGATGTATTAAGAGCCGATCGCTGTATTTCCACAAACTCCATTGAAGCCCGTGTTCCCTTTGGCGATTTAGATTTTGTCAAATACGTTATGGCTATAGATCCAAAAAAGAAAATGAATACGTACAATAAAGGAAAATATTTACTTCGTCATGCGTTTGAAAAAGACGAAATTCTTCCTTACGATATTTTAATGCGAGAAAAAGCCGCCTTCTCCGATGCGGTCGGTCACTCATTAAGTGATGATATTAAAGAATATGCCGAAAAGCAGTATACAGATGCTGAATTTGAAGAAAAAATCAAACAATATAAATACTGTACTCCATTCACAAAAGAGTCTCTATTATATCGTGAAATTTTTGAATCTTACTACCCTGAACAGGCAGGCATGATCAAAGATTTCTGGATGCCAAATAAAAACTGGCAAGGATGTAACGTCAACGATCCGAGTGCTCGTTATTTATCAAACTATGGAGACAGTGGAAAATAGAAAGGATTGTGTAAATTATGAATTATGAAATCGAACACGATGCCTGCGGTATTGGTACCGTAGTTCAAATCGATGGCAAACAAAGCTATGATGTCTTAGACAAAGCATTGCACATTGTAGAAAAACTAGAACACCGCGCTGGTAAAGATGCCAGTGGTAAAGTGGGTGATGGAGTTGGTATTCTCCTTCAAATCAGTGATGACTTTTTTCGCAACACATTAAAGAAAGACAACATCAAACTACCCGAACACTATGGTGTCGGTATGTTTTTCTTGCCAAGAAATAAACTGCTTTTAAACCAACACAAAAAAATGTTTGAAAAACTTGTCGAACAAGAAGGATGCACATTCATCACTTGGCGAAAAGTTCCATGTGATGATTCCATCCTCGGCCAAAAAGCCAAAGATTGTATGCCTAGCATTTACCAAGCCTTTGTCCAAGGCGATACAGATCTAGAACAAAAGCTATATGTGATTCGACGCGAATTTGAAAAGAGTTGTAAAGAAACCTATGTGGCCTCATTAAGCAGTCGTACCATTGTTTATAAAGGTATGTTTCTCGTTTCTCAATTAAGAAAATTCTATTTTGATTTACAAGATGAAAACTATAAGTCTGCGATTGCGATCGTACACTCACGTTTCTCTACCAATACAACACCATCATGGCAAAGAGCGCATCCAAACCGCTATATTGCCCACAACGGTGAAATCAATACCATCCGTGCCAACGTCAATAAGATGTTAGCACGTGAAGAAAGTATGCATTCAAAATTCTTGGATGAAAATTCAAGTAAGATCTTACCCATCATCAATACTTCGGGTTCCGATTCTGCCATGTTAGATAACGCACTAGAATTCTTAGTCATGAATGGCATGCCACTTGAAAAAGCCGTTATGATCTTGATTCCAGAACCATGGAAACACCAAACCATGGATCAAAAGAAGAAAGATTTCTACCACTACTATGCCACAATGATGGAACCATGGGATGGTCCAGCCGCTATTTTATTTAGTGATGGACAAAAAGTCGGAGCTGTACTTGACCGTAATGGACTTCGACCAAGTCGTTACTACCTAACAAGCGACAACATGTTGATTTTATCAAGTGAAGTTGGTGTATTGGATATTGATGAAAAGAAAATCGTAAAAAAATCAAGACTTGAACCCGGTAAAATGCTACTTGTGGACACCAAGAAAAAGAAATTGATTGAAGACTATGATCTTAAAAATGAATATGCCTCTTCAAATCCATATGGAGAATGGTTAGACAACCACTTATTATACCTGAAGGATCTACCAGCTCCTGATAAAAAAACACACATCCACTCGCAACATGAAAGAGATATTCTTTATAAAGTCTTCGGCTATACCTATGAAGATGTAAAAGATATTATTTTACCAATGGCCCGCGTAAAACTTGAACCAACAAGTGCGATGGGTACCGATATTCCTTTGGCAATTTATTCCCAAAATCATTTAAGTTTATTCCATTACTTTAAACAACTCTTCGCCCAAGTAACCAACCCACCAATTGATTCTTTACGTGAAGAAGTTGTCACAGATACAACCATCTATATTGGTAGTGATGGAAACCTGCTCCAAGATAAATCCGGCAACTGTACCGTCTTAGAGGTCAATAATCCCATTCTAACATCACGCGATATGGATAAGATTCGTCAATTAAATCAGACAGGATTTAAAAATGAAACGATTTCTCTATTATTCTATCGTGGCACATCGTTAAAAGAAGCATTAGAAAACTTATTTATTGAATGTGATAAAGCCTATCGAAATGGCGCCAATATTTTGATTCTTTCCGATAAAGGTGTCGATGAAGGTCACATGGCCATTCCAAGTCTTTTAGCTGTGTCTGCCTTAGAACAACACTTAGTTAAGACGAAAAAGAAAACCGATGTATCCATCATTCTAGAAAGTGGTGAACCAAGAGATGTTCATCAATTCGCAACGATTTTAGGTTATGGTGCAACTGCCATCTATCCATATTTAGCACATGAATGTATTGAAGAAATGATTCAATTGAATATGTTAGATAAAGAAGTAAATATTGCGATTGATGATTATAATGAAGCCATTTTAAAAGGTATTGTTAAGATTGCCGCAAAAATGGGTATTTCAACGCTTCAATCGTATCAAGGCGCTCAAATCTTTGAAGCCATTGGCATCTCTAAAGAAGTTATCGATACCTACTTCACAAACACTATTAGTGAAGTGGAGGGCATCACTTTAGAAGATATTGAAAAAGATTTGATCTATCATCATGATCGTGCTTATGATCCATTAGGACTTACAACCGATACAAGTCTAGATTCCATTGGATTCCATAAACTTAGAAAGGGTGATGGAAAAGAGGATCACTTATATTCTCCTGAAACCATTGTGAAACTTCAAAGAGCTACACAAACCAATAACTACGATTTATTTAAAGAATATTCCAGTGAATTGAATTCAAATAATCAAAAACATCATTTAAGAAGTCAATTGCACTTTAAAAAGACAAGAAATTCAATCCCATTATCGGAAGTGGAAAGTGAATACGAAATCGTAAAACGCTTTAAGGCAGGTGCCATGAGCTATGGTTCTATCTCTGAAGAAGCCCATACATGTATGGCCATCGCCATGAATCGATTGGGTGGTAAATCCAATTCGGGTGAAGGTGGTGAAAAACCAGAACGTTTAGGTACAGAAAAGAATTCGGCTATTAAGCAAGTGGCGAGCGGTCGTTTTGGCGTCACCGAAGAATATTTAGTCAGTGCCAAAGAAATCCAGATCAAAATGGCACAGGGTGCAAAACCAGGTGAAGGTGGACACTTGCCAGGCAAAAAAGTCTATCCATGGATTGCGAAAACTCGATATTCAACGCCAGGTGTATCTTTAATTTCCCCTCCTCCTCACCACGACATCTATTCCATTGAAGATTTAGCTCAATTGATCTACGACTTAAAAAATGCCAACCCAAAAGCTCGAATTAGTGTTAAGCTTGTCTCCGAAGCGGGTGTTGGTACGATTGCATCTGGTGTTGCCAAAGCCGGAGCTACCGTCGTCTTAATTTCTGGCTATGATGGAGGAACAGGTGCGGCTTCCCAAAGTAGTATTCACCACGCGGGTCTTCCATGGGAATTAGGTTTGGCCCAAGCCCACCAAAACTTAGTCGAGAACGGTTTAAGAAGTCGTGTTTTAATTGAAACCGACGGAAAATTAATGACCGGAAAAGATGTAGCCATTGCCTGCTTATTAGGTGCTGAAGAATTTGGCTTTGCGACTGCACCACTTGTTACTATGGGATGTATGATGATGCGTGTATGTAATCTAGATACTTGTCCTTTTGGTGTGGCTACACAGAACCAAAAATTAAGAAAGCGTTTCAAAGGAAAGCCAGAATATGTCATGAATTTCATGCTGTTTATTGCGCGTGAATTAAGAGAAATTATGGCTGATCTTGGCTACCACACAATCAATGAAATGGTGGGTCATACGGACAATCTAGAAGTGAATGAAGATGCGAATATGGATTACTCTAACATTTTAATGACACCTTACAATATTCATTATGAGCCAAAAGATACATACGATTTTGAACTTGAAAAAACGGTAGATATGAAAATATTACTTCCTAAGTTTGAGCCTTATTTCAATGAGAAAAAGCCTCATGCGGAAACAATCTCCATTTCAAGTACAGATCGTACAGTCGGAACTATTTTATCCAGTGTAGTCACAAAACAATTTAATAACACTCTACAAGACGATACATATACTGTTCATTGTAACGGTGGTGCAGGACAATCTTTTGGTGCTTTTGTACAAAAAGGAATCACTTTAGATGTTCATGGCGATGCGAATGACTATTTTGGTAAGGGCTTATCTGGTGGTAAGTTGATCATTCAACCTAAAAAAGAAGCGACTTTCAAGCCAAATGAAAACGTCATTATTGGTAATGTGGCCTTATATGGTGCTACTAGTGGTGAAGCCTATATTCGTGGTATGGCCGGTGAACGTTTTGCGGTACGTAACTCAGGAGCAAGTGCTGTAGTCGAAGGTGTTGGAGATCATGGCCTTGAATATATGACAGGCGGTACTGTTGTGATTTTAGGTCAAACTGGTAAAAACTTAGCAGCGGGCATGTCTGGTGGTATTGCGTATATTTATGATCCTAACCATGATTTATATACGCGTTTAAATAAACAATTAGTCAATACGTATGAAGTGAGTGGTAAAGCGGATATTGAAACATTAACGCAATTATTAAAGAATCACTACAAATATACAAATTCAGATGTTGCCCAAAAGATTTTATCAAATCTTGATCATGAATTATCCAACTTTAAAAAGATCGTACCTAAAGATTATGAAAAGATCACAACATTGATTCAAGAATTAAAGGCCAAAGGCTATCATGATGATGAAGCCAGTCTAATGGCTTTTGAACAAGTACATGCTTAGAAAGGATGAAAGATTATGGGAAAACCAACAGGATTTTTAGAATATGAAAGACAAGAAAACGAGGCCATCCAACCTCTTTCTCGTATCACAAACTTTAATGAATTTCATCCTTTTTTAGATGAAGAAACAAGACGTAAACAAGGTGCACGCTGCATGAATTGTGGCGTTCCCTTTTGTCAGTCAGCTATTAAGTTAAAAAACATGGTGACAGGCTGCCCATTACATAACTTAATTCCAGAATGGAATGATGAAATCTATAATGGCAACGATAAAAGAGCATTATCAAGATTATTAAAAACCAATCCATTCCCTGAATTTACCGGTCGCGTATGCCCTGCTCTTTGCGAAAAAGCTTGTTTGAATGGTTTAGACCAAGAACCAGTCACAATCAAAGAAAATGAATTGTATACGATTGAAACAGCCTATACTAACAAATGGATGGCACCTTATGTTCCTAGTGTGCGCTCCGATAAAAAGGTCGCCATCATTGGTTCAGGGCCTGCAGGACTTGCGCTTGCGCATGATTTAAATCGAAGAGGCCATTCTGTGACAGTCTTTGAAAAAGAAGATCGTATTGGTGGTTTATTGATGTATGGCATTCCAAATATGAAGCTTGAAAAGAAAGTCATTCAAAGAAGATTCGAAATACTTTTGGAAGAAGGAATCATCTTTAAAACCAATGTGAATGTAGGTAAAGACATCACCAAAAAGGAATTGGAAAAAGAATATGATGCGATTGTCTTTGCGACTGGATCTAAAAAGGCTCGTGATCTAAATGTAAAGAATCGTGATTGTAATGGCATTTATTTTGCGGTGGACTACCTTACTAAGGCTACGAAACATTTGTTGGATAACACAGAAGAAATTTCTGCCAAATATAAACATGTCGTGATTGTCGGTGGTGGAGATACTGGAAATGATTGTGTTGGTACAAGCATTCGTCAGGGTTGTGCAAGTGTTGTTCAAATTGAAATGATGCCTAAAGCACCCGATGAAAGACTTCAAAGTAATCCTTGGCCCGAATGGCCAAAGATCTGTAAGACAGATTATGGTCAAGAAGAAGCGATTGCCGTCTTTAAAAAGGATCCTCGCATCTACGAAACAACAATTAAGGAATGTATTTTAGATGAAAAGCAAAATCTGAAACAGATCAAGACAGTAAAAGTCCACTTTAACAATGGTAAACTTGAAGAAGTAAAGGGTTCCGAACAAATTTTAGACTGTGATTTATTATTGATTGCGGCTGGTTTTATTGGTGTTGAAGATGATTTAAAGAAGAATTTTAAATTGGAAACTTCACAAAAAAATACGATTGTAACACAACCAAATTCTTATCAAGTCAAAGACAAATACTTTACAGCTGGAGATTGTCATAGAGGTCAATCCTTAGTTGTATGGGCTATTCATGAAGGTAAAGAGTGTGCTAAAGAAGTGGATACGTATTTAATGGGTTACACAAATATGGAATAATTTAAAGTTCATTTAAGCTTATTGCGATATCCTTGTATTGTAAATAAGGAGGTACAAGGACATGAAAAATGAAATGCCAAAAATTCCAAATTCTAATCATAAATTATTAAAGAAAGGTACAAAGCTTGTATTGAGTGCGGCCACATTTGGTGTAGTTGCGGCTGGAAGTTTTCAAGGTGTCAACTATGTGGTTGATAACTATAATAAACAAGGTACAACACTTCAAAGTACAAATATTTTGAAAACTTCAAGTTCAATCACATCAAATGTGAGTGCAGTCGCTCAAAATTGTATGCCTAGTATTGTATCGATTACCAATGTTTCGGTATCAGATGTACAAAATTATTTTAGTATGTATGGAAATAACTCAAGAAGCAATCCGTTTACGCAACAAGAAAGTACAAGTGTCGGTAGTGGTGTTATCATTAATAAACAAGATGGTGAAATCGATATTTTGACAAACTATCACGTCATTGAAGGTGCAACTACACTTACTTGTACATTAGCGGATAATACAAATGTTGAAGCCACAGTAAAAGGTGTAGATGCAGATCGTGACTTAGCTGTGATATCGATTAAGACAAGTGATTTAAGTGAAGATACTTTAAAACAAATTGCGATTGCGACAATTGGAGATAGTGACAAACTACAAGTCGGTGAACAAGTCGTTGCGATTGGTAATGCTTTAGGTTATGGTCAAAGTGTTACAACAGGTATTGTATCGGCTACAAATCGTAGTGTTTCAACAAGTTCAGATACAGACAAATCACAATCGTATATTCAAACCGATGCAGCTATTAACCCAGGAAACTCGGGTGGAGCATTATTGAATATGAGTGGTGAATTGATTGGCATCAACTCAGCCAAATTAAGTGATACGGATGTAGAAGGTATGGGCTATGCGATTGCGATCAGCGATGTCAAAGATTCAATCAATACTATGCTTGAAGGAAAAGATGTAAGTAAATCATCGACTCAATCTTCTTATTATAACAATGATGCGGATGATTATTCTTCTCCATTTGATTTTTGGAACTAAAACAGGGACTTGATTCCTGTTTTTTTTTGTTGTAAACTATTGAAGATGTTTTTTTGTGGATATGGATCTAAGGACCATAATCTATGTATGAAGATATCAATTCGATTAGTTACATCGTATTCTTAAAAAGAAACGAAAGTAGGAGGAAATATGAACAAATCAAAACTATCAGTACGCCAGATGTGCTTGTTGGCTTTATTTTTAGCCATCGAAATCATCATGTATTTAACACCAATTGGATACTTACGTATCAACGCATTAAGTGTTACATTAATGCACGTGCCTGTAATTATCTTGGCTAGTACAATGGGACCTACAGCCGGTGCTTTCTTAGGATTCATATTTGGTTGTACTTCCGTAATTGGAGCTACAATGACACCTGGAATCACAAGCTTTGTCTTCTCTCCATTTATCACAGTTGGTGGAATTTCTGGTAACTTCTTTAGTTTAGTTATAGCTTTAGTACCACGTATTTTGTTGGGTGTGATTGCTGGTTATGTATTTAAATTTGCGAAAAAATACGCAAAGAATACTCCAGTCGCTGCAGGTATTGCAGCAGCTGTAGCGACAGTATGCCACACAATCATGGTATTAGGGATGATCGTTATCTTATTCGGTCCTCAATACTCACAAGCTTTAGGCATTAGCCAAGCTGCATTGAACGGTGTTATGGCTGGTGTCATAGGAACAAATATGATTCCTGAAGTCATCGTAGCTGTTGTTTCAAACATGGCTTTAGCGACTGCATTAAGTTCAAGATACGTTGGAATTGCTCAACAAGCATAGTCAATGAATAGTGTAACTTTGGTTGCACTATTTTTTTTATTTGGATTATAATAATTTGGGTGATAAAAATGGATTTAAATTGGAAATTAAATAAAACCGAACATATTGTACAAGATGAATGGATCGACTTTCGTAAAGAGTCATTTATTCTTCCAGACGGAAAGGAATTCTCCCCTTTCTATAACTATTCAAGAAGAGACTTTGTCGTGATTATCGCAAGAACAAAAGAGGGTAAGTATATAACAGTTCGTCAATTCAGACATGGTCTAAAAAAAATAACAACTGAATTTTGTGCGGGTGGCATTGAAGGAAACGAACATGAAAGTGCCTTATTAGCAGCTAAGCGTGAACTACAAGAAGAAACAGGCTACGTTTCAGATCACTGGAAACATATATATACCATTCCCAGCAATCCTACAATAGCCGATAATTATGCGTATTTATATTATGCCGATGATTGTGAAAAAGTATCGAATCAGCATCTAGATTCGACAGAATTTTTAGAAGTCAAAGAATATACAGAAGATGAAATCAATGATTTAATTAAAAACAACGAATTTGTTCAACCAATTCATCTAATGGGTTGGCTAATGGTGAAAAAAGGCTTATTATAGGGATATAAAGGAGACTTATAAACATGGAAAAATTAACTAAAAAGGACATCATTTCAAACATTGCCCAAGATTCTCACTTAACTAAAAAGGACATCACTGAAGTTGTTGACTTGGCACTTACACAAATCTTTGAAGGTTTAAGTGCAGGAAAAACGGTAGATCTTGCAGGATTTGGAAAATTTGAAATCACAGAAAGAAAAGCCAGAGAAGGAATTAATCCTCTAACGAAAGAAAAAATTCAAATTGAAGCTAGCAAATCTGTTAAGTTCAAAATTGCCAAAGCTCTAAAAGAAGCAGTTAATAAATAATATCAAAACAAAAAGCATCCCTAGAGATGCTTTTTAATTACTTTAACACACTATCCCCTCGTTTAACAGATTTTGGTTCTGTAAATTGAGCAGGCGTATCTAAATTATTTGTGATAATCAACATTGTATTTATATTATATTTTTTTGATAGCTTTTTAAAATCAACTTCAACAATTGGTTGTCCCGCTTTAACAACATCTCCTTGTTTAACATTCATGACTTTAAAACCATCTCCGTTGGCTTCCACTGTATTAATGCCAATATGAACCAATAATTCCATACCATTCTTCATTTGAATTCCAAAAGCATGTCCTGTAGGAAATAGCACAGATAAAGTCCCATTGGCTGGAGAGCAAAGGGTTACTTTGTCATTTCCAAAATCAAACGCTGTTGTTTCTCCCATTAATTTTTTTGAAAATATATCATCTGGTACTGTACTTATATCTATTAATTCACCCTCCGCCATTGCGACAACAGAAGTGTCATCAACATTTAATGGTTCTAATTTTTCTTTCTTTTCAAAAAACTTAAACATATTTATTTTTCCATTCCATTTGATGCGATAACCTTTTTATACCAATTAAAAGAATCTTTTCTTTCACGAGAATAATCACCAGTACCATCATCAAATTTATTTACATATATAAAGCCATAGCGCTTTGCCATTTCTCCAGTCGAAGCACTGACTAAATCAATACATCCCCATGGTGTATAACCAATTAAGTCCACACCATCTTCAACTGCATTCTCCATAGCTTCAATGTGACTACGTAAATAATCAATTCTATATGAATCATGAATCCTACCATCATCACTTCTCGTATCATATGCGCCTAAGCCATTTTCTACGACCATAATTGGAATTTGATAACGATCATAAATCTCATTCAAACTATATCGAAGTCCATCTGGATCAATTTGCCATCCCCATGCAGATGCCTCCAGATAAGGATTTTTTACGCCACCCGCTAAATTACCTTCTACAGTTTCATCGTCATCATGTGTAGTAATACAAGACGACATATAATATGAACACGTATAAAAATCTACTGTTCCTTCTTTTAAAACTTTCTTATCTTCGTCGCTGATTTTTAAATCAATATAATGCTCTTTAAAATAATGATTCATATAAGAAGGATATTCACCACGAACTTGTACATCCGAACAAAACCAATTCAACACACGATTATGTTTTTGATTTTCTAAAACGTCCAAAGGATCACAAGTTCTAGGATAAGACGTTAAGAAAACATTCATGTCTCCCATCTTAAATTGAGGATAATTTTTATGTGCATATGCGATTACTTTTGCGGATGCGACTAACTGATGATGTAAGGCTTTAAAACGAGTTTGCGGACTACAATCCGCCTCTACAACAGGACCACTATAATCTTTAACACAACCTAAAGATAAAACGGTTCCAAGTTTTGTGACTCCTCCATTGATTTCATTAAATGTAAGCCAATATTTTACTAAATCTTTATATCGATCAAAGACAGTATGACAATATTTTTCAAAAAGAGAAATCACCTCAACACTTGCCCAACCATTATACTTTTCGACTAATGCGTATGGCATTTCATAGTGACTCAAAGTAACTAAGGGTTCGATTCCATATTTTTTACATTCTTTAAAAACATTCTCATAAAACTCTAAACCTTTTTCATTCGGTTCTTCTTCCATTCCTGTAGGATAAATTCTTGTCCAATTAATGGAAGTTCTGAAAACTTTAAATCCCATTTCAGCAAACAATGCGATATCCTCTTTATAATGATGATAAAAATCAATCGCCTCATGACTTGGATATAAAGTATGATCTTCAATTTTTGTAGTAATTCTTTTAGGATTTAACTTTGTACCATTCGTACACATATCCGAAACGGAGATTCCTTTTCCATCGATATCCCATGCACCTTCAAATTGGTTAGCAGCACAAGCTCCACCCCATAAAAAATCTTTTTTAAATGCCATCATCATCACCTCTATTTTTATTTCTTTCAATCATATAAGCCTTTTCTTTTGTGATTTTCGTATTACTATCATAATTATATTGATACAAAAAGGAAAATAGACAATCTAAAACAAAATGAAAAGCACTATATACTGCGAATGTATCTATTTTTGCCTCATATGAATTATTTTCTTCAATATCCACTAAGATAACTTCTTTACATTCACGTGCTACCGTACTATTTGGAGTTGAAGTAATACCAACAGTATAACGTCCTTGTTTTTTTAATAAATGCAAGCTTTCAACAACATCTCGATTTTCGCCTGATAAAGATATCACTAGATTTACTGTATTCTCAGTTCCAGCTAAAGCATAACCCGGTAAAAAGCATGCTTCCTGTGTTAAATTCACAATTTTACCAAAGCGTAGCATCTTTTGTTGGAATTCCATAGCTACAGTTACTGATGTGCCTACACTAAATATATTGATCATATCTGCCTTATCCATTCTTCTAACAATTCGATGGAACTGATTGTAGTTAAAACAAGATATCGTTTTCGCAATTGTTTCTTGATTCAATCTTTCCAATTGTATAGCAATTTGTTCATATGAATCTTCTCCGGTAAAAGGATAATTTACGTTAACTACACCATTTTTTGCATAAGCCTCATACTCTGAATTAAATAAGATTTGAAATTTCTTATATCCATCCAATCCTAATTTATGACAAAATCTTGTAATTGTTGAAGTTGAAGAATATGTGACTTGAGCAAGAGATGAAATAGACATATTTTTTACTTCGTATCCATTTCTTAACAAATAATCTGCAATACTTTTTTCAATATCCGTAAATTCTTCATGTTTTATTAGTTTATCAATAATCATAAAAAGTTCTCCCCCTATCATTACCTTAACAATTCCATTATATCAAATACAGTAACCAGTATAAGGAGAGAACTTAAATTAAATTAGGACAATTTTAATCAAATTCTTTAACTTTTCCGCTCTTTAACAAGAATGCTGTTGTTACAAATCCAACTAAAATTGCTGCCACAATACCAATACAATACATTGGGAAGTTCACACATCCAAACCATCCACTAAATGCTAAGATTCCAGAGAATGCAAAGTTAGTTGCTGCAACTTTACCAATCCCTAAGATTAAACCTCCAATAGCTCCAGAAACAATCATAGATCCAATTAACCATTTGTTTCTCAAAATAATACCATAAAGTCCAGGTTCTGTGATTCCACATAAAGCATTTGTGAATGCTGCAGATCCAGCTGTCGCTTTATCACCCGCATTTTTAGCAAATAATGCGACGGCCAAACATATACCTAAAGCAGCATAGTTACCCATACCACCAGCAGCTAGTGCAGGTTCAAATCCTTGTTCTGCCATAACACCTAACAAAATTGGAGTAATAGCCCAATGCATACCAAGTAGAATTACCAATGAGAAGAAGGCACCAAATACAACGCCTACCAAAATTGTATTTGCGCAAATCAAGTTATAAACAGCTGTAATTCCATTTGCAATCATTCCACCAACAGGTCCAAATACCAAGATAGTTAGTGGAGCAAAAACAACTAAGCATAATAATGGTACTAAAATAAATTGTGTAACTTGTGGAAAATATTTCTTTAATGCTTTTTCAAAATAACTCATAAAGAAAATAGCTAATAAAATAGGAATAAATGATCCTGTAAAGTTATATGCAGTAAAATTAATACCTAATAATGAAGCTTTTTCACCCGTAACCAACAAATTAGAAACACCTGGATACATAATGACAGCTCCTAAAGTAACAGCTACATATTGATTACATTTAAAGTGTTTCGCGGCTGTAAATGCTAATAAAATTGGGAAGAAGTTAATCAACGCATAGAAAATCGCATAGAATGTTTGATATGTAAGTCCCACACTATCTACAAGTCCCATATTGGCAAGTAATCCAATAAGACCTGAAGCAATACCTCCTGTAGCCAAAAGCGGAATATATGGTGCATATACATCTGACATCAATCTAGAAAAACGATCAAGCAAACCTACTTTTTCATTTACTTCCACTTCTTTTGATGCTGTTAATCCTTTTGCTTTTAATTCAGGAAGTTCCATCAATTGATTGTATACATCTGTAACATGTGTTCCAATTAAAACTTGATAATATCCAGAACTCACTAAAGTTCCAAGAACTCCCTTTACATTCTTCAATGCTTTCTCATCAAACTTACTTCCATCATTTAATGTAAATCGTAATCGAGTGGCACAATGAATACAGTTTTCAATATTATCTGTACCGCCTACTCCTTTAATTATTTCTTGAATCAAAGTTGAATAATCTTTCATTTTTCATCTCTCCTTTACTATTCTAACTTTTTAAATATTTAAAGCATTCACAAAACCTTCATAGTTTGCATTCATTATACTTGATGGTCTAATGCAATCTCCAATCGCCACCGTATCTCTACAAATACCATAGAATTGTTCAACTAAATCAATCTGCGGAACAAGTCCAGTCGATAAAATCAAAGTATCGTATGGTAAACTCAACTGATTTCCATCTTTATCCTTATACCAAATATTCACATCCTCAATCTTCGTACAACTACAACTTAATAAAGAGCGAATATTATCATGAAGTAAAAATTTTTGTCTTAACGCCTCACGATATAACGAATTTGCATTAGCTGCCAAGACATCTGTTACTTCTATTACTGAGACATCTTTTCCATCTTCTGCAAGTTCTAATGCAATCTCACAACCAATACTTCCACCACCAAGAATTGCTACCTTTTGGCCTAACATTTCAGGATTTAGAATCGCTTTTGTTGCCAATACAACCTTTTCATTATCAATTCCAGGAATTGGAAGAATTCTTTCTTTTGCACCCATCGCAATTAAGATAGAATCTGGATTTAATTCCTTAACCATTTTTGGAGTAGCCTCAGTATTTAATAAGACTCGAATCGAACGCTTCTCAATTTGTATTCGATAATATGTCAATAATCTTTGTACTTCTTCTTTATGTTTTTCACTGGCAATAACCTTTAATAAACCACCTAAAGAATTACTTTTTTCAATTAAAGTCACATCATGACCACGATCTGATGCTGTAATAGCTGCTTTTAATCCAGCTGGACCCGCTCCAATAATTACCACATGTTTCTTTTCAGAAGTTTTACCAATACATCTTTGTGAAGGAACAAAGCTTTCATTATGAAATCTAGGATTTACAGAACATCCTACATTCCAATGATCGGTTGCAATATGATAACAATTTGAACATCGCAAACAAGGTACTATATCTTCAGGATGTCCTAACATTGCTTTTTTTGGCCAATATGGATCAGCTAATAAAGACCTACCAAAAGCCACCATATCTACATATCCCTTTGCAATGATTTCATCCGCCATCTTAGGCGTCAGAATGGCACTTACCATTGAAACTGGAATATCAAGCTCTTCTTTGATTCTCTTCGCATATTTAAGATTTGGCATTGCTTCCTCTAAATTTGTTGTAATACAATGAACGTTTGCCTCAAAAATTTTATCAATACCCGAAGAAACTTGTACTGTATCTACATATTTTTGAGCCTGTTTCAAGAAGTATAAAACATCTTCAAACGAAATTGAATCTTCAATCCATTCATATGCACTAATTCGCATATCAATTGGATAATTATTCCCAACTGCCTTTCGAACAGTTTCCAAAATTCTTAATGGAAAGCAACAACGATTTTCAATGCTTCCACCATATTCATCTGTACGATGATTATAATGTGGAGATAAAAATTGAGCAGGAAGCCAACCATGACCAAAATGTAAGAAAATACTATCAAAACCAATTTTTTTAGCACCTTGTACAGTTTGTGCAAACCAATCTAACGTTTCCTCCATCATTTCTTCGTCCATCTCTTTAACTTCTACACCATCATCACGAACAAATTCACTTGGCCCTTTCGCGTATCCATGGACTCTTGCATCTTGTCCACCATGGAAAATTTCAATTGATGCCTTAGCACCACCTTTATGAATTTTTAGAACTCTTTCTCTAGTCTTTTCCCTTTCATATTTTGAAAATAAGTAGGGTTCATCTGGACTGGAAAAACTTGATTTACCTGGTTCTACAATGGCATGACCCGCAATCACCATGGCTGCACCTCCCATAGCTTTTTCTTCAAAATCATCCCCTGTAGGTGTCGCAATGATTCGATTTTTTAAAATCATTCCATTGATATTAATGGGTTGAAACAAATGATCGAACATATCATTTCTCCTTTCTTTGTCATTTCGCAAATTCATCATAAGTGACATAAAATTCATTTTCAATATGTCATATTTGTTTAGAAAATTATTTTCTTCTTCCGATAATTCAATTCTCAATTTATGAAAATTTTTACCAATTGTTAGTGCTTACACTAAAAATTAACAAAAAAAAGAAGCTAAACACTTATTCGTTATAGCTTCTTCGATCATTACCACTTATATTATAATACTCAGATTTACTCTTATACATTCTTTCATCCGCTAATTTAGAAACAGAATGAATTGAATCAAAATCTTGTTCAGAAGACTTGACGACACCATATGATACAGATATTGAATTGGAATACTTACCATGCCAATCATGAATAGTCACATCAAATACTTGTAATATAGAATCGATATTCGATACAGATTCTTGAATCAATACGACAAATACATCTCCACCAATACGATATATTTTTCCATAAGAGGCAAACGCAAACTTCATGCAGTTACTAGCCGCACAAATCAGTTCATCTCCTGCACTATGCCCAAGTGAATCATTGGCTTGTTTTAAACCATTTAAGTCTAAAAATATATAAGCCCATTCCGTATTTAAATCTAACTGTTCCATATCCGTATCATACGCACGTCGATTGAAACATTTCGTCAATTCATCCGTATTTGAAGTATACATATACTTTTCTTTTTCATACTTCTCCTTTAATACTCTAGAAAGCATTAAAACAAGTAAGCATGAAGCTGAAGTTAGATAAATACCGACAATCAATATCGCAACAATATTAGTTTGAGCATTCATTGACTCCAACATACATACAGCTACAATATAATCTCCATGTTTACGTTTTACAAATCGATAGCCTTTATGATTGAAATGAGCCGTATTTCCAACCCACGATGCATCTGTTGCTCCCAAAATCTTTTTTGTCTTTGCGTCCACCACATAAATTTCCATTCCCTTATACACAGGCATATCAGCTACAACATTTGAAATTTAGTTTTGTTTCAACTTCTTTAAAAGACGCTTTGGCGTAATACCCACTTGAACCATATGCGTTTTCGACTCATTCCAAGTAATCGCATACATCATCTCTTTAGCTTCAGCCGTATTTGGCGTGACATCCTGGCATAATGTTAAATCTTTATTATTTAACATCTGTTTAAAGAAAGCCATTTGTTCACCTGAATCAAAGCTATATCCAAAATACTTAGGTATCGAACCCGAATAGATCGTTCCTGTATCATCAATAAAATGAATTTCATCCACGGACATTAAAGATGCGATTTTTTGATGTTTATCAATATCATATTCAACTTCCGGCTTGGCATCCACAATATAAGATATGGCTTTAGCACGTACTATATAATCATCTTTTAATTATTTCACAAATCGCTCTTCATTCGACTCATTTTTATCAAGATCCGCAATCACACGATCCAATAATACATAGGATGTGGTTTGCGCATTCTTTTCATTTACATATCTTAATATACATGCTTCAAGAATCAATACGAGGGCAACAATGGTGATTGAAAGCACTAATATTTTTCTTTTTCTCGCAATTACTATTTTAGGTTATATTTTTCAAAAATAAAAGTGGCATTTGTTATGCCACGATTTTTTGAATCGATTTCTTCAATTCTTCAGCTGCTTTTTTTGTATCCTCTTGATCCATAATAGCCGATACAACACAAACACCTTGAATAGGACTCTTTTCTAAAACAGAAAGATTGTCTTTATTTAATCCTCCAATCGCACAGACCGGAATCTTGACAGCCGAACAAATGTCATTCAATGTTTCCACACTCGTAATCGTCGTCTTCACATGCGTCTTTGTCGGATAAATGGCACCACAACCCAAATAGTCAGCACCATCAGCCTCTGCTTTTTTTGCAACTTCAACAGTCTTTGCGGTAGCCCCAATAATACAATCTTTTCCCATTATTTTACGAGCTACAGAAATTGGCATATCTTCATTTCCTAAATGAACACCACATCCTACAGCCATTGCGACATCGATTCGATCATCAATAATTAATGGAATATGATAAAAATCAGTAATCTCTTTTACTTTTAAAGCGAGTTCATAGTACTCTAAAGTCGACTTATTTTTTTCACGAAGCTGTATAATGGTTGCTCCACCTAGACATGCCCCTTTAACTTTATTTAAAAAAGTTTCTTCATCATAACCATCTGAATTGGTAATAAAATATAATGTATAATCTACTTTTTTCATCCTAACACCTCAATTTTAAACAAAGATTCATCAAAACTGGTAAGTTTATAGATCTCATCCATAAAATGCATATGAAAAGTTCCAGGTCCTTCACTTTTCGTCTTTTCTGCAGCAACTTCATAATAACAAGTTGCCTTAATACAAGCCAATAATGGAGAATAACTAGCTAAAAATGTAGCGATTGCCACATTTAACATACATCCAGTGCCTGTGATTCTTGAAAGCATTTCACAACCATTTGAAATTAAATTCACATCTTTACCATCTGTAATGACATCAATCTTGCCGCTACAAACAACTACACAACCAAGATGTAAAGCCATGTCCTTTAGCCATTTTGCACTTTCATAGATATTCTCTTCATCGAGAACATCCGCATCTACACCGTGCGCATGACTTGTCATCCCATAAAAAGCTTTACATTCACTGATGTTCCCTTTAATGACGGTTGGACAATATAAAGAAACAAGTTCTTTGGCATAATTTAATCGAAGTGTTGAACAAGCCACTCCAACCAAATCTAAAATGAATGGTATTCCTTTTTCTTTGGCACATTTTGCACTAATCATCATAGATTTAGCTCTAACATCATCAAAGTTACCTAAATTTAATGCCAAAGCCGCAGAATGGCAAGTGATATCATCAACTTCATCGGGGTGACAAGCCATAATTGGCTTCGCTCCTAAAGCTAATATAAGATTTGCACAATCATTAATTGAAATCGGATTTGTGATACAGTGAATCAAATTATTCGTTTGTTTCAACAAATTTTTGCACTCCTAACTTTCTTTGAATATTTTCTAGGATTCCACTACGAGACACCGACTTCAATAAAACATACGCAATACTTCCACCGATGATTGTACCCATTAAAAAGCTAGGTACATAGAACATCCATGTAAGTCCAGTTCTTCCCCATAAATATGTCATCACTGGATATGAAAGAACAGAACCAATTAAACCTGTACCAATGATTTCACCAAGTACGGCAGCCCAAATCTTTCCTTTACTAACACGATATAAAATACCAGATAATGTAGCTCCAAAAATAGCACCAGTTAAAGCCAATGGTGGAATTCCCATAACTGTCATACGAATTAAACCAATAGCTAAAGCACAAAGAAATGAATACCAAGGCCCCATAAATACAGCCATTGTGATATTAATCAAGTGTGCCATAGGACACATTCCTTCTACACGTAAGATTGGAGAAATGACTACTCCAACAGCTACCATCATTGAAAAAAAGACTAAGCTTAATAAGTAATTGTGTTTATTCATAATACTACCTCCTACAGATACAGATGGCCTAGAAAACACGCAAAAAACCATCTGTGGTTTCGGTATTAGACAAACAGTCCTCTCTCATCCTGTCAATTCAGGCTCCCTCGCTTGTTTTCTATACTCTAGGCGCTCCCCTACAGTAAGGCAATAAAATAAAAAGACCTGCAACGTAAAAAGACAGGTCAAAAAAACATCTATACTTCCTACGCCGGCATTATCCGTCAGGTTTAATGGGTCGAAGTCGAACTTCCTCTCAGCAATAGCTCCCCAGATTTATCTACTACATTTAGAATTTTAGTACAAAACAATTTAAAGTGCAAGCCAAATATGAGATCAAGAAGGAATTTACGAATGAAACAAGACAAGAATCATTTCTAGTCATTTTAGCAATCTATTTTTTGATCTTTTTAACTATGGCAATGTCTCCATATGTGATTGTGAGTGGAGAAGAAAATTCCTTATCCCACATTCTATTTTTTGCAAGCCTTATTAGTACCAATCTGATTGTTCCATTTGCACTAAACACAATTTACTTGGTATATTTATTATTTAAAACCATCATGTCTCAAGATAATTAGTGCCTATTTTAGCTTTTCAACAAGTTTTAAAAACTTCTTCTCATTCATTACATCATTCGTTATATAATCACCATTATAGAATAAGGCATAGGTAGTGATAGGAGTTGGCGCATTCTGCGCCTTTTCTTTTGTATCTATATGAATCGCTTTAAATTCTATATTTTGTTCTTTTGAAACATTCTCTATAATCGGAACATACTTCGCATTAAAAGGACATTGACTTGTATAATATAAGACAAAGCCAGACTCTTCGATATGACATTCTTTTGCACAAGATTTAAATTGAGGAACTTTTGAATCATTAAAATTCAAGTACCACAATTGAATACCATTACTCGCTTCATCAGAGATTTTAAAACCTTTATATGTTAAAAATTTAGGATCTGCAAGATACGGCGTCTTCTTTTTTGTAGATAAGATACAAATTCCATCCATTCCCTTCTTCTTACTGTCTTCAATACACATATTTAATAATTCACTCGAATAGCCATGACCCTTTAAAGATCCACAAACCCATAGACAATCAATATACATATAATTTTCTGCGTCCACACCAATCCACGCATTCTTTGCAGGAATATACTCAATAAAGCATTTCCCTCTTACAGATGATTTAATAAAGACAAGTCCTTCTTCAAAGCAATCAGACAACCAATCTTTCTTTGATCTTACTTGGACATCTGAATTACTACTAATGGCACAACAAATGTGTTCTTGTTCAATATTTTCTTTTGTCACATATACATAATCCATACATTAACCTCAATAAAAGTATTATGAAGGAAAAAGGAGTTGAAATCAATCAACTCCTACGTGTTTTATTTTTCGAATTTAATAGCAGCCTATGAAGTAAAGAAAATATTCTGGACTGTCTTTTTTCATCCGTTATATGTAATGAGGAAATATCTTCAATTTCCTCTAATTTCGACACTATATTGTTCAATCAAAGCATCAATTTCATCATCATTTAATAAGGCAATAACATGATTTGCATCATAATATTCTTTTGAAGAGATATGATTGATAAAATCGTCGTATGTAACTGTCATTCCTTTTCTAATCATGACATACCAATAATTAATTCCTTTGATTTGATCAAGAATGATATAAGGTTTATTAGGAACAACACAAGGAATATCAGCAACAATCGAATAAATTCCAAATAATTCATTCGTATCTTTCTTCCTATATACGCTTGGTGTTGCATAATAAACATCTAGAGATTAGATTTCATTTAGATATTCTTCAAGATTATTTAAGTTGCAATCAATTCTTTGTAATTCTCTTTGTCCAATAGAGATTGGATTATAAATACCAAATATTTCAAAACAGCGATATTCATCTTCTATTTTACTTGTCATATCTTCTAGTGCAACAATACTTGCTTCTTCATCCCATTTAATAAATTCTTCGTCTTCATATAAATAAGCTTCTTCATCTTCTCTTAAATATTTTTTGGTATTGAACTCGTTGCAAATTTTCTCTACTAAGCTATAGAATAGTCTAATTTCTGATGGTGCAGTTGGTAAACTTAAAGAAAGTAAAACATCACTACCCTCAAGCCATAACTCAAATCCCCTAGCTAGTTTTGTTTCATCATAAATTAAAGTATGTTCACCTATCTCATCTTTATTGAGACGATAATTTTCATCACAAACACCATAAGATAATCCTGTAAATTTAATAATATCTTCTAGATTCATTTTTTTCTTAAATAATGATTTTTGTTTAATTCTTGCAGTTACTGACATAATTACGCCTCCTTAACTTAAAATTTCATTTCTTTTGAAAACCAATTATTTTCTAACTTCATTTTTTGTCTTCATTAATCGAATAGATTGATAAAAGAGATAAATCCCGACTAAAACATATATTATTCTATTCAATACATCTTTTAAAAACGGGAAATAGGATGATTGGATAATACTACAGAAGATTAAAACTCAAATTTATAACTTATTTGGAGAATGAAGATTTTATTAATCCATTTTCATAAAAAACATTGAATATTTCTTTATGCCCTACTGCTGAAGGATCAATACAAATCTTTACACCGTTGCCTAAAATTAAGATTGCTTTTGATCCTTTGATTTGAATACTTCTAATTTCATTAAAATGAATGATTTTTCTTTTTCCTAATAATGGAATCTCTGTAATGCCTTCACTATTAACAATAACCTTATATCGTTTAAAAGCAATGCTTATAAACACTAAAATTGTTGTTATTATACACAATAAAGCAATCAAAAATAGCTTTTGTTCAGGTGGTGCTGCAACTATACAAACAATCATGCAGATAAATTCAAATATTGTGCCACCAATTGCTGTACCCACAAATACAGATGGGTATGTTGCAACAATTTCTCCATTATTTACTACTTCTTCCATATAAAATCCTCCATCGTATTCTTACATATTTTTAAAATCATCAATGCCCGGCAAAGCTAATATAAAAGAAATGACTAGTTTTGATAGATCACTTGCAGCAATTGTTGACATGCAGTAATCCACAATTAACAATCCAAAACATGTCGCAATCGTATCTAATGCTAAATATAAAATAATTGCAATATTTTTACTAATTCTTTTCAATTTATAAAGAGCCTTAGGAAGTCCGCCTGCAATTAAATTAATCGGATAGGATACAACTGTTGCGATGATGAAAAATAAGATAATACTTCATATGGATTGATATCGAAAACCAAATAAACGCATTACCACTCCACTTAATAGTGCAATAACTGATAAGACAGCAACAAAAATAGTTCCACAAACTATAAAAGTGATTAATTTTTCTTTATTATTCTTAAAAAAATCCACAATAAATAACTCCTTTTTAAACTCTTTTAAACAAACTTATTTAGCTAAGGCATCTTCGATAAGTTCAATACCTCTATTAATGAAATTAATCTTTATTGCTTCATTAGTCCCTTTAACCTTTACCATGGCGACACATAATTGATTTTCTTTTGTTGCTTCAGCACTTCCCATAAGCGTTGTCCATTCAACAGTAATATCGTCTTTTGAAAATGATTTATCGATATAAAACTCATAATCCAAAGGTTCAAATAACTTACTGTTTGACTTTGCATGAATAGAAAGTGTATCATCGTTTTCCTGATATACTTCAACAGTATAGTGAACCACATCTTCTTGATTATCCACATATTGTTCATTCGGAGATATTGATTCTTGAAAAATTAAATTATTCTTATTTTCATTTACTACATCCTTTGATGCACAACCACTAATACTCATTGATATTAAAAGGAAAAACAGTACTACCAAACGTCTTAATTTCACAATCATCACCTACTTATTTTTAAACAAAAGTACAATATTATATATAAAATAAGGTATAACACCTACTATTCCAAATATTGAATAGAATGGGAATATCAAAATACCTATAATCACTCTCATTAATAAAGTCAATTTACAAGCAAAATGATTATAGATTATAAGTCCAGTAGCTACACCTGCAAAAATACAAATACCTAACATCATACTATTAAAAGTTCCAATAGGCTCATGAATCATCATATTATGGCTCATAAGCTGTTGGATAAAACTTGGATCTTGTAATTGATGAATTTGAATTTTCCCTAAGATATAACCTACAATGCCACCGATTACTGCCGCAACGATAATCGTTATTATGTGTCTTAATTCTTTTTTCATAAATCGTCCTCCAAAAAGTTTTAGAAAAGACCATCTGGTCACAGCAAATTAAATATTTTCTTTGAAATATATTGATCTACACATACAGTAAAGTCTTCTTCATCAACAGATATAAATGAACAATCATGGTTAATTGTTACGTTATATCCTTGTTCAAGTAACAATTCGTAGACGTCCTTCATTGAAGTAATCCTTATATTTTCATTACTCATAGATCCACCTTCTACTTTATATAATTCATGCTTATAAGCCATTTGAAATTAAAAATATGCTAAAAACCAATAAAACTAAACTTAGAATTCTATGCGATAATCATTTGTTTTAAAAACTTCATGATCATACTTTTCATTTTTATAAACTGTAATTTCTTTCCCTATTTTCTTTTTCCCTATATTTTCAAAGATACAACCATGTGCCGTATAATATTTATGCTTATTGATTTTTACAATATATGATTTTTTTCTGACTTGCACTCCACCGACAACATAACCACCATTCTGACTAGCAACACCTACAATTGTCTCTTTACATTTATCCCCTCCAAAAACAACACGGTATTTCATATAAAGTATCCACAGATCACAAATAAATACTATGACACCAAAAACAATAAACATATCAATCACTTCACTCCTACAAAGGTATTCCTAAGATTAAAAACTACTTTACAATAATATTCTTCATCTTTACTATTCCTATACGAATTAAAAGCCCATCAGCTTGCCGAAGCCATATCATCGAAATCAAAATAATAAGAGCATATAATATAATCAAATTCTTTAATAGGATTCGTAGTAAATAAATAAGCAAAAACAAAGGAAGAATCAATAAAAATAAGCATAGCAAATAACGAAAAGTAATTCTTCCACTATCTTTTTGCCATTCGTCAAGATTTACACCACAAACACAGCTATTAGGAACCATCCATAACTTTGTATTAATTTTCTTTCCGCATTTTTTACAATATAGCTCTCTCATAAAACACCAATCCTTTTTAAAAATTTCAATCATTGATTAAATTCTTCTAATTTCAAACCTGTGTCCTTTTCAAAATCATTAGCCCATTCTTTATCGCAATAAAATACAATTCCTTCTTGATATCCATCACTTGTAAAATACAATTGTTTGCCTGTATCTTGACTTATAATAATTCTATTTAGATCATCTGCAACACTTGAGTCAAACCAATCTCCTTCAACTTTTGCATCAATGTTAAAATGTTGTCCATTCCAATCAAATGAAACACTTCTAGATCCAGTGCCATCTTCCCAATCAACAAGACTTGTATCTTCTACTATATTTGTAAAATTTAGTTCTTCTCTATCTAAATATGAAACACCAATTAAGAAGTTTTTATACATATTTTCAACATCAAATATTTCTACGTCAAAAGCATAAACTCCATTTTCAGATGGTTTCCATGTCATATTTTCATAATCGATATCCCCTTCTCCAAGTGATGTTAATAAATTCGCTGCTTTATTAAATTCTATTTCAGAAGGTAATTCCTTATATCTTTGTTCTAGATTATAAACTAACTCATCATCAAGGCCATTAAGCCCATATTGTCTAAAAATAGTTGATAATTCTTTATATGATTTATCCATTTCAACCCCTCCTCTATAAGATTCTTGATAGCTACAACCACAAAGTAATAAAGATATAGTCATAGCGTATGCCAATATTTTCTTCACAATACAAATCACTCCTATTCAAATAAAAAAACGCATAATAACCAAATTAATTTTATCCGTTATTATGCGTTAAAAATCATCTTAAATTTGAACATATTAAAAGGTAATATGGTTTTTGCAGTACAATTGAATTGCATTCTAAATAATATTTCATGTGCATAACAATCTCTCCCTTAATTAAATATTACCATTAACTTTTACTCCATTTTATCAAAATAGTTAATTTCTTACAATAACATACACTTATTTTACAAAAAAAGTTAAACAACTCTTACTCGTACTTTTTTCCTATGCAATATACTGCACCTATTGATATAAGGATAACAATCCATAAAGCATACAATTTGATATTATCAAACAATTGATAGCCGCCCATTAATATAGAGATATGATAAAACAAAGGAGTACCTACCGCCATACATAAAGAATCAAAGCGTAATAACTTTATTATTTCTGGCCAGTTTGAATTATTAAAAGTTAAGCCTGGCATATGAATTCTAAATATACCTTGTGATACATAATTGATTCTATTTTCGTCATAAAAAGATGGTAATTCTCTGGCATAAACACACGCCCATAGTGCAAAAATCATCATTACTCCTGAAACACAAGCAATTCCTCTTATATGTTCTAATGGGTATGTAGATACCAATAAATATAAACATTCTAAAATGACAATAAAACAAGATATCCCCCAAATTATTTTCCATTTTCTTTTATTATAGGAAACCATTGCTTTAACAGACGATTCTAATGAATACGAAACCATATTGTCTACATCATCATGTTGAATCATATCATGTCTATCTAGATATTCTCCCATCAATAATTCTGTCACACTAACTCCTAAACATTCAGCAATTGGAATCAATAACACTACATTTGGGAAACTTGCACCTCTTTCCCACTTACTCACAGTTTTATCAGATACAAATAATTGATCTGCTAATTCCTTTTGTGTTAAATTCTTTTCTTTTCTTAATTCAGTAATAAACTTACCAAATTTTTCATTGTCTATTTGTTGCATAAGTAAATTTACCTCCTTCTTTTACTTTACTCATTTTAAACAGTTGGAGATAAACCCCTCTAAGAACCGTACGTGCAGTTTTCCCGCATACGGCTCCCCACTGTTACTTTTAAACATTCTTGTTATATATGACTTTGTCACCGCTCCAAATATCAACATGAATATAAGGATGAATGATTCGGTCTTTCCATATTTCATAGAACCTTTCCAATTTGAAACTTCTTCTTTCACCTGCAGATTTAGCAGAAGTTGAAACGCCAGTTGAACAAAGAATTAAATACGTAAATCAGATATTAAAC